>Ga0111203_110_pt1 | contig 95506 bp, 80 predicted proteins | sample DeeMarSWOR324_28_FD_80373 | JGI IMG/M metagenome (GOLD analysis project Ga0111203, IMG submission 80373) | candidate division Zixibacteria bacterium SM23_81 | reverse complement strand
GTTGGGCATGGTGGGGGGAGTGGCGGCGGGATTGTTTATGGCTTTTAGTGATACCTATTGGTCGAACACGGTTGAGGCGGAGGTGTATGCGCCGGCCATGTTTTTGATGGTCTTGGCCCTTTGGCTGGCGTTGAGGTGGCAGGAGGTTCATGGTGAACGTGGTGGGGACAGTATACTGTTGGTGTTGGTGTATGTGTTGTTTTTAGGGATAGGAGTACATCAGACGGCCTTTTTAGCCTACTTTCCGTTGTTTTGGCTATTTGTGGTCATCGTAGATCGGGAGCGTTTGTTCGATTGGCGGTACTGGTTGGTGACGTTGCCGTTAGGGATCGTGATCGTGATTTCGTTGGCAGAACCATTTATGGTGGTGGCTGGAGTCTTATTGGTAATCAGTTTTATGGGCATGGAGGTGGGGAGTAAAGCGTATCGTCAACGGTGGCGGTTTTGTTTTTGGTTTGTGCTATTAGCGCTTTTAGGCTATACGCTGCAGGCGTTTATTCCTCTGCGTTCGGCTTTAGATCCGGCCATTGATGAGAACAATCCGGACAACTGGGAGCGTTTCATGGCGTATCTGGAGCGCAAGCAGTATGGTCAGACGAGCATGTTAGAGGGGATGTTTCGTCGCAAGGGAAGTTGGTTGTCCCAGTTCGGGGTGCACAGGCGGATGGGATATTGGGGTTTTTTCCGTCAGGGCTGGGCACCTGTGAGCTGGTGGCCGCTGGTTGTGGGTGTGGGATTGTTGGGGATGGTGGTGGGTTGGCTTCGGGAGCGCCGTCGGTGGTTGTTTTTGATGGCCTTGATGGTGTTGTGCAGTTTTGTGGTGGTATTGTGGATGAATTTTTCAGATGGGACGCGCGGGGTGCAGTTGGAAGTGCGTGATCGGGATTACTTTTTCACGCCGACCTACGTGGCTTTCTCCTTGTGGATGGGGTTGGGGGTCAGTGGATTGTTATGGTTAGTGTTGCGATATCTGAAGGGTTGATTATGGGTATAACATCTTGAATTCGTGTGATCAGAACGGAATCTTGTTTACCAATGGTGATAATGATACCTTTCCGTTGTGGTTTTTGCAGGAGGTGGAGGAAGTTCGTAAGGATGTGCGGGTGGTTAATCTGAGCCTGCTGAACACCGGCTGGTACATCAAACAGCTTGAGCACATGGAGCCCAGGGTTCGCACCGGCTATACGGATGAGCAGGCGGATAGGTTGACGCCCATGCGCTGGACTGAGGACAGGGAGATCGATTTGGGCGGCTTTTCCTTTCTCTTAAAGAAGGACCAGATTCTCAGGATTCAGGATAGGGCACTGCTGAACATCATCAGGGCTAACAGGTGGAAGCGTCCCATCTACTTAGCTATCACCGTCTCGCCTGAGAACAAATTGGGCTTGGACAAGCATCTCAAGATGGAGAGCATGGTTTTGAGGCTGGTCAAGGAAGAAGCCGCGAACCAGATCGACCTAGAGCGTAGTCGAGATCTGGTGTTAAACCACCACACTTTTCGGGGTCTCAATGACGAGACCATTTTCAAGGATGATAATACCAAAAAATTGCTCAGCAACTATGCGGCCGTTTTCTCTGCGATAGGCCAGGCTCACTGCAACGAAGGGAAATTCGATGAGGCCAGGGCAGTGCTGGAAAAAGGGCTGGAGGTCCTTCATCCCTTCTGGGGGATCTATCAGGTTTTAGCCAGAGCCTATGAGGGATTGGGCGAGACCGAGAAGGCGTTGGAGCTCGGGAAAAAAGGTTTGGCGGTGGCCGCAGAGAATGATAAGCCCATGATCTATGCGAGCCTGTTGCCCCTGTATCAAAGAGCTGGTAAGCTGGATGAGCTTACAAACATCTTAAACGAGCGCGTTGAGACAAGTGTTGACGAATTCAGCGCCTATTGGGCTCTGTTCAGGACGTATCATATGCAGGGAAAGTTCGTCGAGGCGAGCAAGATCTTGGAGAGATGGTTGGCTTTCCATCCTCAAGATGAACGCATCCGAGGGTTCTTAGCGAATTATCTCAAAGAAATCAAGTCTCGTCAAGGGGAGACCGAAAAGCGATGAGGGGTTTCTGAGATCCTGCTGGAGAGAACAGGAGATCGTGGATGTCTCGAAAATATGTTTACATCTTTTCAAAGAAACCTTTGGGTGAGCTGTTCTCCCAGTGTGGACCCATCGTCTCATGAGTGGCGGTTTAAGAACTCACCGAAGCATATCGTGAAATTCTATCATTCTTTCAAAAGGGGCAAGAATGAGATTCTGTCCTCACTGTCATTCTCAGCTTCTCACAGATGTCAAGCGTTGTTCCAATTGTGATAAGGAGATTTTAAGCAGTCCCCCCCAAATGGTGGCCATTCATCCTCTGCCCAGCAAGCTTTATGCGGAAATGGTCAAGGAAGTCCTGGAAAAACGGGGTATCCCTTGCGTGATCAAGACTGATCCTTTGTCCAGCGCCTTCGGGTCCGATGGGACCAGCGCGGTTGGCACTCAGGCCACCATTTACGTGCCCGAGGATCGCCAGGAAGAAAGTGAGGAGATCCTCCACCAGATGTTAGACCACATCTGACATATATCTGTCCATGGAGGACGAGCCATGTCCCTCCGAGATGCAATCGTCTCTCTTCGACCAACCCAATGGGTGAAGAACCTATTTCTTTTCGCAGCCTTGATCTTTTCTCAAAACTTGGCGGTATTATCTAAAAGCCTGCGGGTCTGCTGGGGATTTGTGCTATTTTGTGCATTGGCCAGCAGCACTTATCTCATCAATGATCTCTTCGACCTCCAAAAGGATCAAAAGCACCCTATCAAATCCAGACGCCCCTTAGCTTCGGGACGACTAAGCCGATCCCAGGCTGTACTCATTGCCGTATTTTTAGGCGCGATATCGCTTGGTTTTTCCTTCAAACTTCATACACAATTCGGGATGTTGGCTCTGGCCTATTTCTTGATGAATTTTGCCTATTCGGCATTCCTCAAGCACGTGATTATCTTGGACGTGATGCTATTGGCCTTCGGCTTTGTTTTGAGGGCTGTAGCTGGAGCAGTGGTCATAGAAGTCGAAATCTCTTCGTGGCTTTTAATCTGTACTATCCTCATCGCTCTCTTTCTGGCACTGAGCAAAAGGCGACACGAGCTGGTCATCATGGCCGAGGGATCTCAGGATCATCGGAAAGTGCTGGGAGAATATAGTCCCTATTTTCTGGATCAGATGATCGGCGTGGTCACCGCCTCAACCCTGATGTCCTATATGCTGTATACCCTCTCACCCGAAGTCATCCGTAAACTTGAAACTGCGAACCTGAAATTCACCATACCATTCGTTCTGTACGGTATCTTTCGGTATCTCTATCTCGTTCACCAACAGTCCAAAGGCGGCAGCCCCACCAAGGTTCTGTTGACGGACAAGCCGTTGATGCTGAATATCCTGCTGTGGTTTGTGGCCATCTGGGTGATTCTTTATCTTTAGAGGTCACAACCTTCTCCAGCTTTCCTCTATATTCCCCCCGAAAGTAGTCTCCCTCAATACCTGTTCAATTCATAGTTTATCCTGGCCACTTTCGCCATCTCGTACATCAACTCAACAGCCTGTTCCATTTAGCTGCTGCTATCCTTCTGGAGTGCTCCCTTTCTAGCATGGCTGCATCCTCATTCCCTCCGCTCGGAGCAGCTTCAGGGCTGAGAAGATACGGTGCTGAAGTTGCACTCGGTTTTTTGCATTTTGCCATATGCCCCTCTGGCTATGGGGGCATTTTTTAAGGTGCGCCCTAGCCCAAAACAGTGCTGACAACATCTCTTCAGGTTTGAAGAGGTTACAATGACAGGTCGTCAAGTTTAAGAACATTCACTTTGGCATATTTTTTGCCTTAAAGAAATCGAGGCGAAAAGAAAGCTCGTCGGAGAAAGGAAATACTCCATGCCATCGACTTATAGGATCACCAAACAACGTCTCGGCTCCATTCTCATTGCTGAGGGAATTGTCAGCAATGAGCAGGTGGAAGAGGCCCTCAGGGTCCAAAAGGCGAGCAAGGAGCGTCTTGGTGCCATTCTCGTCAAATTAGGATTTATCAGCGAAGACGAGCTGAACAGAGTCTTGGCGGGACAGCTGGAAATTCCTATCGCCAAATCTGATGCTCTTTCCAATGCGGATCTCGAGGCCGTCGGCAGAATTCCTCAAGACCTGGCCAAAGAGCACGTTCTAATAGCCGTCGCTCAAGAGGGGAATGAGTTGGAAGTGGTCATGTCAGACGCTTTCGACCTGGAGATTTTGGACACCTTGGAGAAGATAACGGGGTGTACCATCAAGCCGTTCATCGGCAAGGCCAAGGAGATAAAGGAAGCTATCAGCAGGTATTATAAAGAAGTAAAAGCTTTTGAGGGTATTGAAGAGCTCATTGAGGGCATCGATTATGTCAAGGGAGTGGGCGAAGATGAGGACGTGGATGTTGAGAAGGTCAAGGCACAGGTAGATGATGCCCCCGTGGTGAAGATGGTCAACATGATCTTAGCGGAGGCCATCAAGGACAGAGCTTCTGATATCCACATAGAGCCACTGGAGACGGCCGTCAACGTCCGCTTTCGCATAGATGGGGTGTTGCGTGAGGTCATGAGTCCACCCAAAAAGCTACATGCGCCTTTGGTCTGCCGTATTAAAATCCTCTCGGAACTGGACATCGCAGACAGACGAGTGCCCCAGGACGGTCGCTTGACCATCAAACTTCCACAGAAGAACGTCGACGTCAGGGTTTCGACCCTTCCCACGGTGTTTGGGGAAAAGGTGGTTTTACGGCTTTTCGACAAAGAGGCTTTTGGACGGGACCTTCCCAACTTGGGATTTGATAAAAGGATGTTAGAGACCATCCGCCGTTGGATTCGAGAGCCATATGGGATGATTTTAGTCTCTGGGCCTACGGGAAGCGGCAAGACTTCGACGCTCTACGGGGCTTTGAACGACATTAAATCGCCCGAAAAAAATATCGTGACAGTCGAGGATCCCGTGGAGTACAAGATAGCTGGAGTGAATCAAGTTTACACCAATCCCCAGGCCGGCCTGTCTTTCGCCTCTGCCTTGAGGTCCATTCTGAGGCAGGACCCGGACATCATTATGGTTGGCGAAATTCGAGATGGAGAAACGGCCGATATTGCCGTCAAGTGCGCTTTGACCGGTCACCTGGTTTTCTCCACCGTTCACGCCAACGACGCTGTGAGCACGGTGACCCGAATGATTAATCTGGGTGTGCCACCCTACCTGGTTGGCTCTGCGGTTAATTTGGTCCTGGCCCAAAGGCTAGTGCGCACCATCTGCCCCGAATGTAAGGAAAGTTTCGAACCACCCTCGGAACTTTTGGACAGCTTGAGGTGGGAACGAAAAAGAGGTGAGAAGATTCAATTCTATCGGGGAAAGGGCTGTATTCATTGCAAGAATACCGGCTTCCGGGGTCGGACGGGCCTTTTTGAGATGCTGGAGATGAAGCCCTCGGTGAGAAAACTGGTGTTCGAGAGGGCCAGCGAGGAGGAAATACGTCAAGAAGCTCAACGGCTCGGTTTGAGAACCTTACAGGCAGACGGATTTTGCAAGGTTCAAGAAGGTGTGACCACCTTTGAGGAGATCATGGGTTCCCACATTCATGATTAGGGATGTGGCACCGAAGCCTCGCGGGACAAGCAGAGTTTCTTGAATGATTAAGAATATTAGCCAAGATTTACGAGAAGAGGCTGGCTTCTGTCAGGTATATGAAGGAGAGCTTGAATAGGTTGGCATATATTTTGCTCTCCTGCCAATAGGCATTATGGCACAAGCTGATCACATGGTTTGCCATATGCACTGGTTATAATGGCGATAAATAAGAGGGAGGAAAAAGTGTCAGAGTTCATCGTCACCGTCAAAGACAGCCAGGGCAAGAGGATCCAGGTGCGACGGGAGGCCTCGGGACGTGGGGAGTTGATGGAGAACTTGCAGCAAGAGGGCCTTTTCGTCATTAAGATCACAGAGGGGAAAAGCGAACGGTTCGGTGAAAGATCAAAGGTAAAGCCGGGTATAGCTCTTACTAGAAAGAAAAAAGGTGTGCGTGTGAAGGGAGATCGCCTGGTTTTCTTCACCCGACAGTTGGCCACAATGGTCGCTGCGGGGCTTCCCATAGTCAAAATTCTACGAGGTTTAGCCTCCGAGGAAAAACCGGATTTTCGGAAAGTACTTCATCAGGTCTCAGACGATGTGAAACATGGAAGCACATTTTCAGATGCCCTGCGCAAGCATCCCCGGGTTTTTGATCGGCTCTTCACTGCCCTGGTGACATCGGGTGAGGAGAGCGGCCAATTGGATGTCATTTTGGATCAATTGGCCGATTATTTGGAGACGATGTCGGAGATCCGCATGAAGGTGAAGTCGGCGCTGCGCTACCCGATTTTCGTCTTGTCCTTCATCAGCATCATCATCGTCATTTTCTTTCTGAAGGTTATCCCTAAGTTCGCCAAAATCTACGAGAGTTTTGACGCACCACTTCCCCTACCTACCCAGTTGATCCTATCATTGAGCGCCCTCATCCGGCAGAACCTTCTGCTCACTTTCCTGGTGGTGGGCCTGATCATTGTGGCCATAAAGTTGATCGTGCGCACCGAAAAGGGCGGATATTTGTGGGATCAGCTGAAGTTACACATCCCTGTTTTTGGCAAATTAATGAAGAGATCAGTAGTGGGCAGATTATCTCGCACCTTGAGCGTCCTGTCCTCGAGTGGCATGCCCATCGTTCAGGCCATGTCAGTGGTCTATCGGGTGGCCAATAACCGGGTTTACGAACGAGGACTCATGGACGCAAAACGCCGGCTGGAACAAGGCCAGCCGCTGGCCGCGGCTTTATACCAAACTGGACTCATGCCGGAGCTGGTGATTCAAATGGTGACCACTGGCGAAGAGACAGGCACCCTGGATAAGATGTTCGCCAAAGTAGCTGAGTTCTATGAGAAACAGGTAAAGAGCTCGGTTGATGGCATCGTGAGTCTCATCGAGCCCGCGGCCATCGTGGCCCTGGGAGTGACAGTGGGAGGTATCATTCTGGTCATGTACCTGCCCATCTTCAAGCTGGGCATGGTCCTGAGATGATGGCCAATGAAAGAGGCTTTTCGGCAGAAAAATGCGATTCGCATCCTCAGGCGAAAGGAGGTGAGGAAGATGTTGAGATGGAATAAGGCTCTCAAGAAAGACGCTAAGGGATTTACATTAATCGAGCTCATGGTGGTGGTGATCATCCTCGGCGTGTTGGCGGCCGTGGCCATTCCTTTGTACACCGGTTACATCAAGAACGCCAGAACCTCGGAGGGTGTGGCCAGGCTGGGTGCCATCATGACGGCGGCCAAGGCCTATTATCAGAGGTTTAGCCAGTGGCCGGCTGATCCCAGCGATGATGGTTTCTACGCCGATTTCACGAATACGGAGCATTTCTCTTACTCCATAGACAGTGGCGGTGGAGGTACCGGCTCCTTTGGCCTTGCGGCCGACGGTCTTGATGTGGACGGCATGAGTGGCGTGAGCATCACCATGACCTGCGCCAGCGTCTCCTCTGAGGCCGTGGTCTCGGTAGAGGGCATCTGAGGCTAAGGGTGGAGTCTCAGGCCGAGAGGAGCCTGAGACTCTGCCCCCTTGGAAGTTCTGCGTATGAGGTTAAGACCTCTACAACTTCTTAAAGAGAATCGATTTCATGAACAAAGGAGGCGAGGATTGCGGATCAGGACATGTGCTGGGAAGCGGCGCGATCGAGGATTCACTTTGATCGAGCTCATCGTCGTGGTGATTGTCCTCAGCGTGTTGGCGGCGATAGCCTATCCAATTTACACAGGCTATCTGGAGAAATCCAGGACCTCTGAGGCGGTGGCCAGGCTGGGTGCCATCATGAAAGCAGCCAAGGCCTATTATCAGAGGTTTAACCAGTGGCCGGCGGCACCCGGCGATGATGGTTTCTACGCTGATTTCACCAATACGAAACACTTCTCTTACTCCATCGACAGTGGCGGTGGAGGTACGGGCTCCTTCGCTTTGCAAGCTAATGGTCTCGATGTCCATGGCATGAGCGGCATAACCGTCACCATGACCTGCCCCGATGCCCTCTCTGAGGCTTTCATTTCTGTTGAGGGTATCTAGAAGAAGGCGTTAAGCCTCAGGCCGTGGCTCCTTGCTCATCAGAAGTTCTTTTCAAGAGGTGATTATCTTGTTAGGCTTATGCAGTCATAAAAAGCGGCTGCGCTCCCAGCGGGGGATCAGTTTGGTGGAGATTCTGGTGGCGGCCATGGTATTTGCCATCGTCGTTGTGGCCATGGTCGATTTCTTTCATTGGGGCCGAGGACACATCATGGAGGTTGGTGTGAGGAGAAACGGACTGGCTCTTGCTGAACAGAAGTTAGAGGAGTTACGGACAGTGAACTTCATCGACGCACCTTTATCGGTGGGAAATCACGGCCCGGAGTCAGTGCAACTGTCGGAGAACCTCATGGGGAATCGAACTTGGTCTGTGGCCTGGAAAGACGATCCAGCCAATGGCCTTTCTGCCTTTGATCAGGACTGCAAAGAGGTGCTGGTCAAGGTCGCCTGGTCGTGGGAGCTATCTCATGCGGACACCGTTTTCCTGAAGGGACGTTTTTATCCTTGAGCCTGACTCCTTTGCAGCTTAAGGAGAGAGTCTTGTATCACATCACAGCGAAATCTTTTGGCGTGTCACGGGGATTTACCTTGGTGGAGGTGATGGTCGTCGCGGCTTTGGCGGGCGCGTTCTTCTTTGCCCTGGCTAGCGTCTATATGCTCGTGGACGACTCGTGGAACCGAGGCAGCTCTTTGGTCAACTTGCAAAGGGATGGATCATATGCGCTGGTGGAGATGACCTCAACGATTCGTTCGGGCGCGACAGCGGAGGTCCCCCAGTCGACCCGGCTGGTTATCAAAGACGAGGCCGACAGCACTGTGGGACAATATTATTGGCAGATCAGCGATAAGACCCTCAGGGATCTCTCAGGAGCAAAAGTAGTTCCCAGCTTGGTAGACAGCCTCCATTTTGCGCTTTCCGGAAAGATGGTGTTCGTCACTCTGGTGTTGACCGATACCGAAGCGCAAAGGGCACTCTTTTCGACAGCTGCTTCTCTGAGGAATTGAGTGCAGGAAGAGCATACCATGGATCATTTCGCACATCGAAAATCGAGACCTCAAACTCAGAGGGGAATAGCCTTGGTGGCCGTACTGATCTTCTCTGCCATCTTCATCATTTCCGGGCTGGCCTTTTTCTCCCTGAGCTCTTATGAATCGGGTCTTTTTGAACGGCGCAAAGAGGCGGCTCAGGCTTTTTGTAATGCGGAATCTGGCGTGGAGAGGGCCCGCTGGGTGTTGGTCAACACTCTGTCGAAGTCCAAGGCTCAGGCGGACAGCGCCGGCATGGAGGTAGAAGTGGTGGAGATCGACGAGAATGGCGAGGTGGTGCGAGAGGGCCAGGATCTCATCGATTTTTATCACGATGTGCGGGTGAGCTCTCGGGGCCTTGAGAGAGGACAGGAGCGTGAGCTTCAGGTGGTTTTTACCCCGGCGCTGGAGTATGCTGCGGGCAGCGCCCATAATGTGAAATTTCACGGAGGTTCCAACGATGGGAGCTGGGCGGATTTCTTTGATCGGTTTAACGATGTGTACATCGATGGAAAGCTTCAATACGGCAATCAGCTCATAGGCGAGGACCAATATAAGTACGATGTGGCCCTCCAGGCCGATGTGTCCTTGCCGGATTGCTTCAACTCAAAATCCGACTTTAAAGATCATTTTCAAAGCATGGCAGACACCGTATACGATGAGGACAAATTCTTTGGGAAAGATGGCGGCACTTGGCACACCGTGGGCGATGATAAGATTGTTTTTGTAAAAGGGGACGTGGAGATCAGGGAAAATGTCGACAGATGGTGGGAAAAAGCGGTGGATGTGACCGTCATCGCCACTGGAGATATCACGGTGAACTCGGGCCATAGCGGTGAGGACGACAGGCTGGTGCTCATCGCCTATAAAGATGTGACCATGAAAAGCAACCAGGCCAGTGATGTCCTTAACTCCGTCATCTTGGCTGGCAAAAGGTTCCAAACTCAGGGCTATTGGGGTTGGGCAGGTGGGAGAGGTACGATCAACGGTCTGGTCATGGCCGAAAACATAGATATGAAGGGCTATGACCCGCTGGAGCAATCTGGGGGCTGGAACATCATCCAAAACATAGAGATCCTATTGATGAATGGCGGTATAGAGGTCCTGGAATCAGAAACCGGGGTTTTACCGATGGATTTGGACCGAAAAGACTGGGCTGAGGTGGTTGGGGAGGAAGGATAACAAGGTTCTCTCTGGCCCCCGAATCAATTGCCTGATGGAATATGGACGTATACAGTCTGTGATCAGTACCACCGGTTCTATGGCAAAGAGGTCCACTGACTTTTTTAATAGGAAGATGGATTCTTTTATCATGCGTTTTCTCACACAACTGAAAAGTAGGGAAAAGGCACAAGATGGCATGGCCGTGATGACCATCTTGGTCTTCCTGGCCATGTTCATCATTTCCGGACTGGCCTTCTTTTCTCTCGGCTCCTATGAGGCCGGTCTTTTTGAGCGGCGAAGCGAGGTGGCTCAGGCGTTCTGCAATGCTGAGTCTGGGACTGGCAGGGCGCGATGGGTACTGGTTGAAACTCGGTCGAAGTCCAAGGCACAGGTGGACAATGCTGATATGCAAGTGGAAGCGGCAGAGATCGACGCGAGTGGGCAGGCAGTGCGTGAGGATCAGGATCTGATCGATTTCTATCACGATGTGAGAGTGAGTTCTCGAGGTTTTGAGAGAGAGCAGGAGAGTAAAGTTCTGGCTGTCTTCACGCCGGGGCTGGAATATGCTTTGGGTGCCGCCCATAATGTGAGATTTCACGGAGGTCCCAACGACGGGAGCTGGTCTGATCACTCCTGCCAGGTCAACGACGTATACATCGATGGGGGAGTTCGTTATGGTAATAAGCTGATAGGGGAAGATGATTATAAATACGATCAGGCCAATCGGTCCGATATTTCCTTGCCCGATTACTTTAACGATCTTTCATCTTTCAGAAATCACTTCCAGAGCATGGCAGACACCGTGTATTGGACGAATAAGAGCTTTGGGGTCAGCAGTAACGGCGATGATACTCCCATCATCTTTGTTGAGGGGGATGTGGAAATCAACAAGAACGTCGATAAGTACTGGGAAAAGTCACTGGATGTGGCCATCATCGCCACCGGAAACATCACGGTCACTTCGGGAACCACCGACGAGGACGACAGGCTAGTATTAGTCGCTTTTAAGGACGTGACGATGGTGGGCAACGGGCTGGCTGATGTGCTCAACGCCGTTATCTTAGCAGGCAGGCAGTTCAAGACCAGCTGCATGGGTTCTCCTGGGGGGACGGGCGTGATCAACGGGTTTGTGCTCGCCTGGGACATGGACCTTAAGGGCCATGATCCGCAGGACGGAGGGCCGGTGACATTTGGATGGCATGTCAACGCGAGTTACGAGATTGTGTCGTTGCACGGTGGCTGGCAGGCGTTACAGTCACTCATTGGGGAAGTGCCCTTGGACTTGCACCAAAAAAACTGGAAAGAGGTGACACCAGAGGGACAGGTATGAAAACGGCTATCGTCAAGCCAAACCCCAGCCGAGCAGGATATCGTCCTGCACAGTGTGAAACTCGTGCCACTTCTTCTCCAGGAAAGAGATCCAGAGACTTAGCTCTGGAAGGGGAAGGGACTTTTTCATCATGTGTTTTATCACGCATCTGAAATCCAGGGAAAAAACGCAGAAAGGCATAGCCCTGGTGACCGTCCTGATCTTCTCAGCCATTTTCGTCATTTCCGGGTTAGCCTTTTTCTCCTTGAGCTCCTATGAGGCAGGCCTTTTGGAACGGCACAAAGAGGCTGCCCAGGCGTTCTGCCACGCTGAGTCTGGGACCGAGAGGGCTCGGTGGGTGCTGGTCAACACTCTGTCGAAGTCCAAGGCGCAGGTGGACAGTGCTGGCTTGGAAGTGAGGGTGGCAGAGATCGACGCGAATGGGCAGGTGGTGCGTGAGGGCCAGGATCTGATCGATTTTCATCACGAAGTGAGGGTAAACTCTCGGGGCCTTGAGAAGGGGCAGGCGCGCGAGCTCCTGGTGGTTCTTGCTCCGTCGATGGCTTATGCCGTAGGCGCCGTCAATAATGTGAAATTTCATGGAGGTCCCAACGATGGAAGTTGGTCAGATTTCTTTGACCGGTTCAACGATGTGTACATCGAGGGAAGGCTTAAATACGGCAATCAGCTCATCGGGCAAGACGAGCACAAGTACGACGAGGCCAGTCAGGCTGATATTTCGTTGCCCAATTACTTCGATAAAAAAGACGACTTCATCGATCATTTTCAGGGCAAGGCAGATACGGTCTACACGGGGGATAAATTCTTTGGCAAGCAGGGCGAGACGTGGAACACCGTCGGCGATGATCACATAGTCTTTGTTGAGGGAGATGTGGTAATCAGCCTGAACGTCGATAATTGGATGGAAAAATCGGTGGACGTGACCATCATCGCCACTGGAGATATCACGGTGAAGTCAGGTGTGAATGATGACGATGACAGGTTGGTGCTCATCGCCTATAAAGATGTGACCATGAGAGGAATGGGAATCTGGGATGAGCTCAACGCCGTCATCTTGGCAGGCAAGAAGTTCAAAACTGAGGGCTATTGGGGTGGAGCCGGTGGGGGAGGTATAATCAACGGATTTGTCATGGCTAAAAATGTGGATATGATGGGCTATGATCCGATTGAGCAATGGCAGTTTAAGCGAGGCTGGGAGATATACCAAGACCTCGATGTTGTGCTGATGAATGAGGGCATAGAGGTTTTAGAGTCGGAGATGGCCACTCTGCCGTTGTGCTTGAACCGAAAGAGCTGGGCAGAGGTGGCTCCAGAGGAGGAGGGATGAAGGCGTTGAACCGTCGAGACAAGTCCGTCGTCGGATTGGACGTGGGATCATATAGCGTCAAGCTGGTACACCTCCTGCATCAGGAAGAGGGTTATAAGCTTCTTTCCGGCCTTGAAGAGGAATGTTTTGTCCCTGAGGGTGATAACCTGGAGAAAGTTGTCGAGGCCATCGAAAAAGTTTTTCACCGGGCTGGTCTCAAGCTCAGACGATGTGAAGAGGTGGTGACCTCCGTGAGCGGATCGGGGACCACCATCAAGCAAGTGAACTTTCCTCTGCTCACAGATGAAGAGCTCAGGTCCTCCATCAAATGGCAGGCCAGCAAGCATCTTCCCTTTGGGCCCGAGGAGGCTGTATTGGATTATCAGGTCCTCAGCCGGGACGAGGAGTCCGAGAGTATGTCCATCCTGTTGGCCGCTGTGACCAAGACCTATCTGGCAGAACATCTTGAGCTTCTCAGGAAGGTGGGCATTGAGCCACTGATTATCGATTTTAGCCCCTTAGCGCTGCTCAATACCTTGCTGGCCACGCAAGAATTAGTGGAGGACAGAGCTTTGGTGGTGCTGGATATGGGAGCGAAGAACACCATTTTAAGCGTTTACCGACCGGGTGGGCTCTTTTTTACCCGCGAGATTTCGGTTTCCGGCCACAAAATGACCTCTGAGGTGCAGAAACAGTTGGGCGTCACCTATGAAGAAGCGGAGGAGATTAAAAAGGACGGCAAATCGAACCAGAAGCTGCTGACCATCCTCAAGGCGCCTTTGGACCAACTTGTCTTTGAAATTCGGCGTTCTCTAACCTATTATGAGAATCGGACCGGCAAAGGTGGTTTTGACAAACTCTATCTGGCGGGAGGTAGTTCTCGCCTGGTCAAGATCGACACGCATCTCCAATCCAATTTGGGAGTGCCCGTAGAGGAGATGAATCCCCTGAAAGGGATTGAAATTGATGGGAGCCAGATGGAACTTCGGACCGCAGTCCCTCAGTTAACCCTAGCTGTTGGTCTGGCCTTAAGAGACCTGGAGGACTAACGGTGTTTAAGATAAATGTACATCGCGAGGCCCTAGAGAAAAGGCACAGGGCTCAAAAAAGGCAGGTGAAAATCCTCATCGTCCGGGCTCTATACGTGGTGGTCCTCGCTCTCATTACCGCAACCTTTACATTTCATCTACTTCTTCTTCAACAGAATATAAGCGCCAAGGAAGAGGAGTTGAGCAAGATCCAGGAGATGCTGGTCCGCTATGAGCCGGTGGATGGGAATGTTTCTGCGGATAAAATTTTCTTAGTATCGCAGATAAAAAGTGGCAGGCCAAGGTGGAGCACGAAGTTGAAAATTCTGAGTTCCTTGCTTCCGTCGCGAATGTGGCTGACCGAAATCTCATTGGCGAAAGCGACAATAGACGGTAAGCAAAGAGACGCTCTCCAGGTGGAAGGGGCCACGTACATCAGGGAGGGACATGAAGGACTTGGTGTGATCCTGGAGTTTTTAAAGGCTCTTAGAGAAAATGAGAGTTTCTCCCAGAATTTCGAAAGCATCGAGCTCCTCTCCTCGAGGCGGTCCAGGGATTTGGAGAGAGAAGAATTGAACTTTGAGTTTATCTGTCTTATACCTTAAGAGGAACTCATGAGGAAGCATTTATTCTGGATAGCAACGGCTTTTCTGTTCCTGTCTTTTGCGGTGGAGGATTGGGCTTTCTACCGGCCTGGGAACAAAAGGCTGAATCACTTGAACCAGGCTATAAGTCAATCTCGTGGGCAGGTTCTGGGGCATCAGTTTCCGGTAGAACAGCTTCAAACTGTCAAGGAGTTACTTGAGCGGAACTCCGCAGCTGGCGGAACTATCCACGGAAATCAGGATTACGCTGCCCAGTCTCTTGGAAAGCTAACTGGCATTTTGAAAGAGCTGCAGATAGAGCTGCTTTCAATTGTGCCCAAGGACATCCGGCAGGAAGGATTCTTCGTGGTGAGCCCTTTTGAAATCGAGTTTCGCTGTAGATATTATCAGTTTGGAAAGCTCTTGGAGGCCATAGAGAGGTCCCGCGATCTTATTGATGTCAGGGAGTTTCATCTATCTGTCGTCGAGGGAGAGGCTGTGGTGAAGCTTTCAGTGGAAATTTATCTTTTCAAGTAAAGGTATGTAGATATGATGAGAGATAAGTTGACTGTTGTAGGTCTCACCGTTCTTGGGCTGTTTGTGGTCCTGCTATATAGCGGGGCCAGAACGCTGACGACGGTGGGGGTAAGCGAGGGAAAGGTTGTCGCCCTGGGGACAGGTGCTGAAGATCTTGGGCTAAAATCTATTCTTCAAAATTTGCAGCAGGCTTTTGCGGAAGAAGTCGATTCCGGGTCTGATTGGAACGAATCCAAAAATCCACTGGTGGCCAAGGGGTCACCAGTGAAACCCGAAAAGAAACCCAAGGCGAAGGCGAAACCGCTGCCAGCGAAGGCGGTTCAGCAAATCCCACAGGATTCGAAGCCGAAATTAACCGGTTTGGTGCTGGATCAGGACCCGGTGGCCATCATTGAGATTGGCAAAAGGCACTTTGAGGTCAGGAAGGGGGATCTGCTTGAAGGGCACAAGGTGATCGATATCGACGAACGGGGCGTGCATATGTTAGTCGGCAGAACGGTCGTCACATTACAATAAACAACTTCTCAAGATGAAGAGGAGGGCGTTACAATGATGACGAAAGGCTTGTGGTTTCCCACAGGACTTCTATCCAGCCTAATTCTGTGTATTTTGATAGCCACGCTGACGATCGCACCAGCGAGAGCGGAGGCTAAGAATATGCTGGAGAATCTGGTAACCCTGGAGGTGGACAATGCCTCGCTTATTTCGGTGCTTCAGATTCTCACTGAAAAGAGCGGATTAAACATCGTCACCGGTCCCAGCGTAGAGGCGAGAACCATCTCCCTGCGGATTGTGGATGTACCCGTGGAGGAAGCCCTCGATCTGGTGGTCAAGGCCGTCGGTTTGGGATACGAGAAAATCGGCAACTCCATCGTGATTGAAACTCCAGAGGTATTGGGAAAAGATGCCAACCTCTCCTCCCTGGTGATCCAACTGGACTATGCCGATGCCTGGGAAGTGCAGGACATGTTGCGGGACCTCTACCCCCACGTTCAGGTGGATTTGGGAGGAAATCGGCTAGTCATCAGAGCCAGTCCAAAAGTGCGCGGAGAGATCTTGAATATCATCGACGGGATCGACAAACCCTCCCAACAGGTCATGCTGCAGGCCAAATTGACAGAGGTCTCGGTGGATGCCCTGTTCAAGCTGGGCATCGATTGGGATAAAATCAACTCCATCACGACCATCGTGACCGAAGGTAAACCGGCCCCAGTTGAGCCGGACGCTTTCCCTGAGGAAATGCCCTTTGAGATAATGGATCATAACGACTTCGTAGACAAGGCTCACACTATACATCGACAGCTGAAGGCCTTTGAGGTCGTCTTGGACCTGCTCATCAACGAAGGGGAAGCGCAAATCCTGGCCGATACCAAACTGGCCACCATGAATAACAGAGAAGCCACCATTCACATCGGAGACATCATTCCCTATGTCGTTACCACTTACGCCGCAGGAGCAGGTGGCGTCACGGAGATGGCTCAGGTGGAGAAGGAGAAGGTGGGGATCAAGCTCAAAATCACTCCCCATGTGAACGACGATGGCTTTATCATCACCAAGATAGAATCAGAAGTCAGCTCCATCGTTGGCTTTAGGGGTCCCAACGATGAAATTCCATGGGTCAAAACGCGATTGGCCTCCACAACGGTGAGAGTCAGAGACAAGGAGACCATCCTCATCGCTGGTCTGCTGAATGAGGACGAAACCCTCGAGATTAGCAAGTTGCCGCTGTTAGGACATATTCCAGTGCTGGGCAAGCTTTTTCAGCACACTGTGGAGAGCAAAAGAAAGACGGATCTCATCGTGGAGATCACACCTCAAGTCATTAAAGGCTGAGTCGCAAAAAAGGCTTGACTCGGGGCTCCTGATACCGGTATTTTATGACTGTGCGTACGTTATGGAAAATAATCAGGAGCCCCATTCTATTTCTAGGCCCCCTGTTGGCGATCCAGAGTGCTGCATGGGGCTTTTCCAAATACGCTGGGGAATTCCTAAGCCTTGGTGTGGGGGCCCGGCCCATGGGCATGGGGGGAGCCTACGCAGCCATCAGCGACGATGCCAGCGCCATCTATTGGAATCCCGCTGGCTTAGTCCACGTGTCCCAGCGCCAGGTGATGTTCATGCATGCCGAGAGCTTTGGCGGTCTGGTGGGCCACGATTATCTGGGCGTTGTCCTTCCCTTGGAGCCCAACCGCAGCGCTTTGGGTATAGGCCTATTGCGCCTGGGAATTGAGGACATTCCCTACACCGAATGGAATCTCCAAACGCAGCGGCCTCGGATTGTGAGAGAGGTCAATGACGCGGAATATGCTTTGTTTTTGTCTTATGCTCGCAGCGGATGGAAGGGGCTAAGCCTCGGCGGCAGCGCCAAGCTCATCAGAAAGGGCGTGGGGGATGATCATGCCCTGGGTTTGGGTGTGGATGCTGGCGTTTTTTGGTATCTGCGGCCAAGCTGGGTGGTGGGTGTGAAGTTGGCCGATATGACCACAACACCCTTGGTCTGGAACTCGGGACAGAGAGAGTATATCCTGCCAATGCTGAAGTTGGGCACGGCCTATAAGCTGACTTCCCGTCTTGTGCGAGGCGCGATTCTCATAGCCCTAGACGCGGACACCAGATTTGAAGACAGAGATTACGCTGCATGGGCCTCCGTGAGTGGGGTAAGTTTCGATCCCCGAGCAGGTTTTGAGTACTGTTACCAGCATCGGATTGCCTTGCGAGCGGGGATTGAGCCTGACGGATTCTCGGCGGGAGCCGGCATTCGCCTGGGCATCGGCGATGTAGACTATGCCTTTTTGGGCCACAACGAGCTGGATAACAGCCATCGCCTCTCCGTCCTAGTGACATTTTGATCTGGCCCTTAGCATGGTCGCTGAAAAGTTGACCAAAACGAAAATTTTTTTAAATAAAATCTTGACAAAGGATTGCTTGTGCCATATATTCCAACGAGAGCAATTGGGCTCTCAGCTTTTTGTAAAGGAGGGTAGTAGAAAGCATGGCAAGAGGAAAAGTGAAGTGGTTCAATGAAAACAAGGGTTATGGTTTCATTGAACAAGAAGATGGTCCTGACGTGTTTGTCCATTTCACCGCCATTCAAGAAGAGGGATTCAAGACTCTGATGGAAGGTCAAGAAGTCGAGTTCGAGATCGTGTCAGGTGAAAAAGGACCGCAGGCAGCCAACGTGGTTAAAGCGTAACGACTTTTAATAAAGGCGTTAGAATGTAACCCGGTGAAAAACCCGCCCAGTATAGTTGGGCGGGTTTTTTATTAATTGTGGCCCCATATCGCCTTCGGTTCCGGTGCCGTGAGCATTTTTCCCTTGCCGATGAAGGGGAATTTGTCTATTTTGAAATCGAACAAAGAGACCATTTTCATTCCAGTTGATTCATCTAAGGGGTAAGGTCGTGCTCGATAAACTTTTCTCCAAGGTCCTCGGCGGTAGCAAACACGAACGGGACATCAAGAAAATCGCGCCTGTGGTGGAGGAGATCAACCACTATGCCGAGGAATATAAAGGTCTCACAGACGCTCAGCTGGAGGCCAAAACGGAGCAGTTCCGAGATCGGCTCAAAGAGGGCCAGACCTTAGATGACCTTCTTCCCGAAGCTTTCGCTGCCGTAAAAGAGACGTGCCGCAGGCTTCTGGGAAAGAGTTGGCAAGTTTGTGGCTTGCCCATCACCTGGGACATGGTGCCCTTTGACGTACAGCTCATCGGAGCCGTTGTGCTGCATCAGGGCAAGATTGCCGAGATGGCCACGGGAGAGGGGAAAACCCTAGTGGCCACTATGCCCCTCTATCTCAATGCCCTCACGGGACGGGGCGCTCACCTTGTAACCGTGAACGATTATCTGGCCCGTCGCGATCGCGAGTGGATGGGCAAGATCTACGAATTTCTGGGTCTCACCGTGGACGTCATTCAGCACGATATGGATCCCCAGAGGCGCAAGGAAGCCTATGCAGCCGACATCACCTATGGAACCAATAACGAATTTGGATTCGACTACCTACGGGACAATATGGCCGTTCGGCTGGAGGATCGGGTGCAGCGAGGCCACCATTACGCCATCATCGACGAGGTGGACAGCGTGCTCATCGATGAGGCTCGGACCCCGTTGATCATCTCCGGTCCGGTGGCCCAATCCACTCACCGGTTTCAGGAGCTGAAGCCCCGGGTTGAGCAGCTGTATCGGCGACAGATACCCCTGGTGAACCAGTTTGTGGCCAAAGGGGAGAAGCTTCTCCAGGAGGGAAAGGAATACGAGGCGGGCATCCAGTTGCTCCAGGCACAGCGAGGAGATCCCAAAAACAATAAGCTGATGAAGCTCATGCAGGAGCCCGGTGTGAAGAAGCTGATCACCCGGGTGGAGCTGGATTTTATGCGGGACAAGCGAATCAGCGAGGTCGACGATGAGCTCTACTACGCCATCGATGAACGCAGCAATGTCGTAGATCTGCAGGAAAAGGGGCGCAAGCTGCTCTCTCCTCAGGATCAGAAGCTATTCACCATGCCAGATCTCAGCGAGGGTCTGCAGGAGATCGACAGTGATCAAGCCCTGTCACAAGAGGAAAAGGCCAAAAAGAGAGAACGGTTTTATCGGGAGTATGGCGAGAAGAGCGAGAAACTTCATAACATCAGTCAATTGCTCAAGGCCTATACGCTCTTCAAACAAAACGAGGAGTATGTTGTCTCCGATGGGAAAGTGCTCATCGTGGACGAGTTCACCGGCCGCTTGATGCCTGGAAGGCGCTACAGCGATGGTTTACATCAGGCCATTGAGGCCAAAGAGGGCGTCACCATAGAGCGAGAAACCCAGACCCTGGCTACCGTTACGCTCCAGAACTTCTTTCGACTTTACGAGAAGCTGGCCGGGATGACTGGCACCGCCGAGACGGAAGAAGAGGAATTCTTCAAGATCTATAACCTGGAGGTGGTGGTCATCCCCACAAACGAGCCGGTGAGACGCTATGATCAGGACGATCTCATCTATCGCACCCGGCGAGAGAAATATAATGCCGTTATCGAGGAGATCACCAGTATCCACGAGCAGGGTTTGCCTGTCCTGGTGGGCACCGTCGACGTGAAAGTCTCCGAAACCCTGAGTCGCATGCTCAAGCGAAAGGGAATCAATCACTCGGTTTTGAACGCAAAATATCACCAAAAGGAAGCCGAAATTGTAGCCCAGGCCGGCCAACCCGGGTCTGTGACCATCGCCACCAACATGGCTGGCCGGGGCACCGATATCAAGTTGGGACCCGGAATTATCAGGTTTCCCCAGGAGAAGACGCAAGATTTAGCTGAACACGTGAAATCTCTGGCCTCAAGCCAAGAACGCGTCGTGGTTCATGAGGTCTCTCAGGAGCAGTTGGCTTTATTTGAGGGAGCCTTAAAGGAGATTGGTATCTCCCCAAAAGTCCTGCAAACGGCCCAGGAGAAAGAAGCCATGCTCTCCTCCGGTGATGGCCCATCACCGGGAGAGGTGGTGATTATCCCCCGCCCGCTCAGCGCTCCCAAAGACAGCCGGAGGCGGCCTGAGGATCTTCGCCACGTTAAAGCCAGGGATTATTCCGAAGGCGGGCTTCACATCATCGGCACCGAGAGGCATGAGGCACGGCGCATCGATCGACAGCTCCGGGGACGCTGCGGACGGCAGGGCGATCCCGGCTACACTCGGTTCTACCTATCTCTGGAGGATGACCTCATGCGGCTGTTTGGCTCTGATCGCATCTCTGCCATCATGGATAAGCTGGGTGTAGAGGAGGGTGAAGTGATTCAGCACTCTATGGTGACCAAGGCCATCCAACGGGCGCAGAAACGGGTTGAAGCCCAAAACTTCGCCATCAGAAAACATCTTCTGGAATATGACGACGTCATGAACCAGCAGCGGGAGGTGGTCTATGATCGCCGACTCCATGCCCTGGAGGGCGATAACCTCAAGCCCGAGATTATGGAGATGCTGGAAAAGACCATCGAGACGAAGGTCCTAGCTCACACAGATGAGAGCCTGGTGGCCGAGAAATGGGACCTTGAGGGACTGCTGGATGAGCTGCGCAGAACCTTTTTCGTCGACCTGACCCTGTCTCCTGAAGTGATTTCCGGTCTAAACCAGGAAAAATTGCAGCAGATCGTTTTAAAGGCTGTCAAAGCTGCCTACCAGCGCAAGGAGGAGGACCTGGGAGAGGAGATGATGCGGCAGCTGGAACGTTTTGCCGCTCTCCGGATCATCGACGAGCGCTGGAAGGAACACCTCTACGAGATGGACCTGATCAAAGAGGGCATCGGTCTCAGGGCATATGGGCAAAAAGATCCGCTGTTAGAATACAAACGCGAGGGTTTTGAGACCTTCAGAGAGATGCTGGACCGCATTGACGAGGAGACGGTAGAGCTCATCTTCCGGGCCCAGGTGACCACGCGTCCCCCGGAAGTTCCCACGGCCGCCCAGACTCAGAGGGCTTATCGACCTCCAGTTCCGGAGATGGCTCATGCACCCCGGGGAGATTCTCGACCTCCTGCCCCGGAGGTGGCTCCCGATCCAGTCCAGGTGCGGGCCGCGCGATCAGGAAAGCCCCAACCCGTCAAAGCGGCCCAGAAGGTTGGCCGCAACGATCCTTGTCCCTGCGGCAGTGGTAAGAAGTACAAGAAATGTTGCGGGGCTTAAGACTCTCTCTTTTCCGCCATAGTCAATGGTGAATAAAAGTCCAAAGCCATTGAAAGATCTCATAGCTCGATGTTTTCGGTGTGGCCTGTGCCGGGCGGTATGCCCGGTTTTTTTAGAATTGGGACGAGAGCCAGCCGTGGCCCGGGGAAAGGTTCAGCTGGTCAAGGCCATGTTGGATGGCGACATTGAGCCTTCGGCAAACCTGGCGCATTTGCTGTCCCGGTGTCTCACTTGTGGTGCCTGTCAGGAAGCCTGTCCTGGAGATGTCCAGGTCACCGAGATCATCCTGCGAGCCAGGGCAGAGCTGGTCTCAGGTCAGGTTTTGGATATCGGGCAGAGAGACTTTCCGTCCCTGGCCCGGTGGGCGCAGTATCTCCAAACAGCCCAAAGCTCTGCACAGCGGCCTCTGTCGGCCATCCTGAAGCTGTTGGATGAAACACATGGCCAGGCCATGGCGAGGGTTCACGGGGAATTGTTGTCTGATCATGGAGACAGGCAAAATGAGCCCAAAAATCCAAGGATGCGTGTGGCCTATTTTCCCGGGTGTGCCCAGGAGATCTATCCCGTAGTGGTAAAAGCGGTTGTGAGTATTCTGGAAAGGAATGGCATCGCCGCAGTTATCCCCGAGGGATTGGCGTGTTGTGGGTGGCCCTTTCTTGAGGCTGGCGATTTCTCCACCGCCCGAAGGCTGGCCCAGCAGAACATAGAGATTCTCCAAAAACAGGGCTTGGATGCGATCTTGACCGGCTGTGCGGTGGGGGTGCGGATGTTGAAGCGGGATTGCCGGGAGCTTTTGGGATTGGAGGGATTTCTAGTCCCCATTTATGACGTGGCGGAATTTCTCACAGATGTTTTGCCCGACCATGTGGACTTTTCGGCTCTCCCTTTAAAGGTGGCCTACCTGACTTCCCCTGGACTAAATGGGGATGAGGATTGGCACCATAAGTTGTTGACCCAGATCCCGGAGCTTGAGCTGGTCGAGCTGGAGGTTCCCGAGGCGCGTTGGGCCGGATCTCTCTTCTTCTGGGCCGTTCAGCCTGAGCTTTTCGGGAAAATTCTGGATGGCAGGCTTGAAACCATAGCGAAATTGGGTGTTGACGCGGTGGTTACGGGAAACCCACTCAGCATGTTGCAGCTGGAGTGGGGGCTGAAAATCCGGGGTATACCGCACAGGATCATGCATACAGCGGAAGTTTTAGCTGGGGCATGGGGCGTTGGTCAAGCTTCGTCCCTAGGGGCCAAACCGGGGGCAGCGGCGAGCAAAAAATCTTGACAACCAGCCTGCAGTTTTGTATTTTGAGCCAAGAACAAGAAATCGTTCCGGCGTAGCTCAATCGGTAGAGCGGGTGGCTGTTAACCACTAGGTTGTAGGTTCAAGTCCTACCGCCGGAGCTTTTCTTTTTAAGTCAAGGCAGAACTTTCTGTTATGAGAGTTCTGCCTTTTTTTGAGCCGACCTTAAAAAGGTCGGTATTTTTAGTATCTATGAGATTGGAATGCAAAGATTCAAGGTGTCAAGCATCTCGGATGTCGGCTGTCGAGAGGGAGGCTGTGGATGATAACATCCACAGCGAGCGAGGAGACCTCCCCCTCATAATGCTCCTTTTCGTCGCATTCCCCGCCTTTCCTTCTAAAACACCCATTACGAAGTAAAAATGAACGCTCCAAATTTTAAGATACCTCTCCCAATCCTGATAGTAATACCATGTTGTCATTCTGAGGGCAGATTCACCAAGTTATACCGGAGTCCTTCGCCTGGCATTAGGATAAACTTTGCCTGAGAGTTCAGGGAAAAGCATGCCCGAAGAATCTCAGCCGTTAAGCCAGCCAGCGGCCCAATGGACATTCTTTCCTGTACCTGCCAACCTCTTGGGTAACTTCTCCAGAATGCCGGAAAAACGGTTTTTGCAGCACTCTTTCATGCCGCGTTTGATCTTTCGCCTGAGATTCTTCGGAGGCTTCGCCTCCTCCAGAATGACAGAAGAAGAGGCGGCATCGAGCATCACCCGGCCCTTTTTATTCTCCTGACCCCGATAGCAGATGCCAACAGGCCGTCTGATGAGGTCGCTTGATGGCATAAAATTCTTTCTGCACCAATCTTTTCTGAATAACCATATTCTATTTTGCTATATCCAATTTTGACTTGACAAATTCGTTCAGTTATGATATAATGAACCTGGAGCGTTTTGGACAGAGTGGATCGACGTCATCTGGGTGTTGACCGATATGGTGTGAGGCCAAAGGCTATCGCCGTGTATAAATGGTGAATCCAAAAGCCCAAAAGGAGGGTGCCATGAAAAAGCGGTTGTCTGTTGGTAGCCTTTTACTTTCTGTGCTGCTGGTGTTTCTGCTCTGCCTTGCAGCCGAAGCGGTCGTCCATCGACACCTGGAGGACTTTTCCACCACACAATACCAGGACACCCTGAACACCACGGCCTGGTGGGATACGGTGGGGGGGGAGATCAAGTGATCGATGGTGATGCCGGTCTGGTGGTGGTGGACATCAGCGATCCCGCCGCTCCGGTTTGGGCCGGCTACTATGACACGCCCGGCTGGGCCAATGGCGTGGCTATTGCCGGCGATTATGCCTATGTGGCCTGTGATGATGCCGGTCTGGTGGTGGTGGACATCAGCGATCCCACCGCTCCGGTTTGGGCCGGCGGCTATGACACGCCCGACCGTGCCCATGCCTTGGCCATAGCCGGCGATCATGCCTATGTGGCCTGTGATGATTCCGGTCTGGTGGTGGTGGACATCAGCGATCCCACCGCTCCGGTTTGGGCCGGCGGCTATGACACGCCCTACCGTGCCCATGCCTTGGCCATAGCCGGCGATCATGCCTATTTGGCCTGTTATGCTGCCGGTCTGGTGGTGGTGGACATCAGCGATCCCGCCAATCCGTCGCTGGCCGGCAGCTATGACACGCCCGGCCGTGCCCGTGGCGTGGCCATTGCCGGCGATTATGCCTATGTGGGCGATGGAAGTACCGGTCTGGTGGTGGTGGACATCAGCGATCCCACTACTCCGGCGCTGGCCGGCAGGTATAACACCTTCGGCTATGCCTATGGCGTGGCCCTGGCCGGCGATCATGCCTATGTGGCCTGTGATGATGCCGGTCTTGTGGTGGTGGACATCAGCGATCCCACTACTCCGGCGCTGGCCGGCAGCTATGTCACGCCCGGCTCTGCCTATGGCGTGGCCCTGGCCGGCGATCATGCCTATGTGGCCGATGGTTATGCCGGTCTGGTGGTGGTGGACATCAGCGATCCCACTACTCCGGCGCTGGCCGGCAGCTATGACACGCCCGGCCCCGGCCATGCCAATGGCGTGGCCATTGCCGGCGATCATGCCTATGTGGGCGATGGAAGTACCGGTCTTGTGGTGGTGGACATCGGTGATCCCACCACTCCGGTTTGGGCCGGTGATCGATGGTGATGCCGGTCTGGTGGTGGTGGACATCAGCGATCCCGCCGCTCCGGTTTGGGCCGGCTACTATGACACGCCCGGCTGGGCCAATGGCGTGGCCATTGCCGGCGATTATGCCTATGTGGCCTGTGATGATGCCGGTCTGGTGGTGGTGGAGGTCTTTCAGCGAGCATTCAGTCTGGAGAAAAATACCGGGCGATCACTGGTGGTGTCCGCATCGGGCGAGGAGATTCCCAGAGCCCGGCTCGCTGCCACGCAACTTGATTCCATCGGCTGGGAGTTGAGCGCCGATGGCGGCACCAGCTGGGAGGGATTGACGCCTGGAGGGGGGTGGTGTGCCTTCGCCACCCCGGGCAGCAGTCTGGTGTGGAGATCGGAGCATGTCTATGCCGGCCAGGGCGTCAACCCGGCCTGCAGCGACCTGGAGATCGAGTGGTTGTATAACTTCGCTGTCATCGATTCCATCGTGGACGTTCCCGATGATCAGGGAGGTTGGGCGCGGGTCCATTTCACTCGCTCCGGGCGCGATTTTGCCGATGAGCCGACCTATCCCATCAGCGGGTACTACATCTTCCGGCGGATTGAGGATCTTTTCCAGAAAGCGAGGATGATTGGGGAGGCGAAGATCGTTGAGAAGGGAAAGAGAGAAACCTCAGGTGCGAGGCAGAAGACCCCTGTGATTCCGGCATCAGCCAGAGGTTCAGGGAGTTTTTATCTGAACGATGGCCATTCTCTGATTTCGGAAGGGAAATCGGATGGTCTTCCGCCGGGGACCTGGGAGGTGGTGGACAGCCTGCTCGCCCTTGGGGAGGATCAGTACAGTTGCCTGGTCCCCACGGTGGCAGACTCCTGCTCGACACTGACCTATTCGGTGTACTGCATCCAGGCGCAGACAGATACCCCTTCGGTCTCTTATTTCAGCCCGCCGGACAGCGGCTACTCGAAGGATAATGTAAATCCAGCCAAGACCCAGGTGAGTGTCATGGCCGCCGGTAGCGCCAAGGGATCTGTAGGCACCATCTGGCTGACCTGGGACCAGGTAAGCACCGGGGTGGATGGTTCCTCGGAGCCGGGACCTATTAGCTACCGAGTATATTGCGACGAGGACCCGAACTTCACACCGGGGCCGGGCAATCTGTTGACCACGACGGCTGATCTCAGCTATGCCCATACCGACGCCCGCATCGGCGATCCGGCAGCAAATTTGTACTATGTGGTCACGGTCCTAGATGGAGTCGGTAATGAATCGGCTGTCTCGAATGTAGTCGGGGAGTTTGACAAGAGTTTGGCGAGTATGGAATAGTGCTTGGCTGTTAAAGGGATCATCCTATAGGGACAAGGATAAGTCTTCAACCTTCGTGAATAAGGCCTCCAATTCCTCTGACGGCATGGCCATCTGAGTTCGAAAATCGTCCCGCCAGGGGAGCTTTATTTTTAAGTCAAGGCAGAAGTTTCTTTTATGAGAGTTCTGCCTTTTTCTTTGCTCTGCGAAGGACTCTCTTTGTAAACCATGATTTTGCACTTGACAGAAATAGAGAATCGTGGTAAAATAATTTTGAAGGTGTATAATGTTTTTTTCTAAATGAGCAAATTATAACTATTTATTTTAGTGTCTTTTTATTCCCCAGCCCTTTTTTCCAATAGGAGGTGCAGCTATGAAGGCGACCGCTTATATGATGGTGCTGTCGTTGCTTCTGCTATCGACGGTAGCAATAGCCGATGTGCCCGGCCTGATCAACTACCAGGGTACTCTCACCGATGAGTACGGTGTGGCTTTGGACACTACGGTGGCCATGACTTTTTCCATATACACCGATTCAACGGGCGGATTGACTGAATGGTCAGAAACGCAACCAGATGTGCTAGTGAGCAGTGGTGTATTCAATGTTCTTTTGGGCAGCGTGAATACTCTTACGGTCGGGGTGTTCAGAGCTCCTGTTCGCTGGCTAGGTGTGCAGGTGAGTGGCGACCCGGAGTTGGAGCCCAGACAGAGAATAACCGCGGTGGGATATTCATTTTGGGCCGCTGAGGCCGATACAGCAGAATATGCCTGGAGTGGTGGGAGCGGCAGTGGATGGGTCGATGATGGCAATGTGGTCCGGCTAGAGACCGAGGCCGATTCGGTTGGCATCGGGACGAGCACGCCCTCGGCCAAGCTTGATCTCAGTGGGGATATCAACATAAACTCGGTATACAAGATCGGCGGAACCACTGTGCTGTCCGTTCCGGATACTGAGAATGTCTTTGTGGGTCCTGGTGCGGGAGAGAATAACACGGGAAGTTATGGAACCTTTGTGGGACAGGATGCCGGCCGTGATAATCAAGGCGATGAGAATGCATTCTTAGGACCATCCGCCGGCTTTTCCAACACCACCGGCTCTTCCAACTTATTTTTAGGACAACGAGCGGGCTTTTCCAACACCACAGGCCATAACAATGTCTATATGGGCTATGAGGCCGGCTATCACAATGTCGAAGGCAATAGCAACCTCTTTCTGGGCCATCAGGCTGGATACTTTGAGACCGGTTCTAACAAACTGTACATCGCCAATGACAATGTCCCCAGCGCCGTGATCATTTATGGTGATTTCTCGACCGGCCGGGTGGGCATTGGGACAACCAGCCCTGCAGTAAAACTCGATGTTCAGGGAACGTTGAACGTTGGTGAAAACTACAGCGGCCATGACGTGAACTTTTATGGGGCTTCTGGCGGAGGAAGACTTTTTTGGGCTGAGTCGAAGATGGCCCTTCGAGTCGGCCGTGACTCTGATGGAACCCACTGGGCGCCTGATAGCATAGGAAGTTATTCGTTGGCCACGGGATACAATACACAAGCCAGCGGGGACTATTCAACCGCAACGGGGGGTCTCACGACCGCCAGTGGGCACTATTCGACCGCAATGGGGTGGGATACACGCGCCACCGGAAACAATTCAACCGCAATGGGGGTATACACTTATGCCGTCGGGAACGCTTCAACCGCAATGGGGTATGGCAGCTTAGCTAACGGGCACTCTTCAACCGCAATGGGGAGCAGCACGGCTCTCGGAAACTATTCAACCGCAATGGGGCGTCTCACGACCGCCAGCGGAGATTATTCAACCGCAATGGGGCATTTCATGGCCGCCAGCGGAGATTATTCAACCGCGATTGGCAGGTATGTAGCTGCAGACACAACCGACGCCATCATCCTTGGCAGAGGGATAAGTAATAGCGACCGTCTTATCAATAACATCCCGAATTCCCTTATGGTTGGTTTCAACGCCACAACGCCCACTCTGTTCGTCGGTGGAGCCGATCAGCGGGTAGGCATCGGGACGGCGAGTCCTGGGGCAAAGTTAGATATTCAAGGAACATTGAATGTGGGCAAAGACAGCACAGGCTACGATGTGAACTTTTATGGAGCGGACGGTGGAGGCAGGCTTTACTGGGCCGAAGACAAGATGGCCCTCAGAGCTGGCAAAGACTCTGATGGAAGCTACTGGGCCCCAGACAGCATAGGTCATGTTTCGTTGGCCTTAGGAGAAAATGCAAAAGCCAGCGGGACCAATTCCACCGCAATAGGGGCGCGCGCCAATGCCAGCGGGGGTCTTTCCACCGCAATCGGATTTTTCACAAACGCCAGCTCCAATTATTCAACCGCGATTGGCAATCATGTGACGGCAGAGGCACCCTTCGCCATCACTATTGGCAGTGGAATAAGCTATTTGGATCCTCTGGTTAATAACATCGAGTATTCCCTTATGGTTGGATTCAACACCAATACAGCGACTTTATTCGTCGGCGGAGCCAATCATCGTGTCGGCGTCGGAACGACCAGCCCGGCGAGAAAACTACACATCAGCGATGTGATGAGATTGGAGCCGCGCAGCGACTTCCCATCAAGTCCCAGCGATGGGGATCTTTGCATCAAAGGCTCTGCGGGTAGTCGTCATATCTATTGCTACTTGAATGGTGTTTGGAGTCAGCTGGATTAGAGAAGCACTGATGAACTGAAGTAATAAACATCGTGTTGTTTGCTGCTGATGAGTTTAGCTGCCTCCTGGAATAGGACTTCCATCTCCTATGACGGCACTGCCAACTGAGTTCGAAAATCGTCCTGCCGCCGGAGCTTTTCTTTGTTAGTCGAAGCAGAACTTTCTGTGATGAGAGTTCTGCCTTTTTTGTTTTCAGTGATTTCTTTGGTCTGGCCCCAAGCACAAATTTCGCAACTTTTTTCTTGACAGAAACGACTGTCCGTGCTAAAATGGTTTTGGAAGTTGTGCATAAAATTTTGTCAAAGAAACCCTAATAAACCTCATTACTTTTAACCACCATCTCTTCTAACTCTTTCACCTTTAAAGGAGGTGCGCCATGAGAGCGACCACTTTAATGGTGCTGTCGATAGTCCTGTTATCGACAGCAGCGATGGCCGATGTGCCCGGTCTGATCAACTACCAGGGCACGCTTACCGACACGAACGGCGTGGCATTGGACACGACCGTTTCCATGACCTTCTCCATCTATAGTGATTCAACGGGAGGAACTCAAGTATGGACAGAAACTCAGTCGGGGGTGGTGGTGAGCAGTGGTCTATTCAACGTCTTGCTGGGAAAGGTGAACAGCATCCCGGACACGACCTTCGATGATCCCTCCCTCTGGTTGGGGGTCCGGGTGGGCACCGATGCGGAGCTGCAGCCCCGAGAGCGGATTGCCAGTGTGGGGTATGCATTTAAGGCGGCTGATGCTCAATCCAGTGGTGGCTGGACTGACGATGGGACGGTGGTGAGGCTCACAACGGTAACGGACAGTGTTGGCATCGGAACGGCAAGTCCAGCGGAGAAGCTGCATGTGGTCGGGAGTGCCAAAATCGATAGTACATTATTTGCCAACCGCGTTTCCAGTAACAGTCCATTACAACTGCAGACGGTTGGAATGACCAGAGTATATATCGACGACACAACAGGCAACGTCGGCATTGGGACGCTGAGTCCGGCTGAGAAGCTCGAGGTTGCGGGCACAGCCCAGATGACCGGGTTCAAAATGCCCATGGGTGCAACTGCCAGTTATGTGTTAACTTCAGACGCAACTGGTGTGGGAACTTGGCAGCCTCCAGGCGGTGTCGGAGACGGCGACTGGTCAGGAGCCAGCACTGGCTTTATGTATGCTTCCAATGTTGGCGATGATATTGGCATTGGGCTTACATCACCTGTTTCTGGGTCGAAAGTAGAAGTTACCAGGGGCAACATTAATGTTGACATCATAAGTTCCAGTGATAACGGCATAGGTGTTGCCAATGTGGGACCATTAGGTCACGGCATCTTTGTCAGTTTATACAATCCAGCAAATGCCCTTAATGGGATTGACTCGTGGACGGCTGGCACCGGTTTCGGTGTCTATGGCGAGAGCCAACATAACGACGGTGTGCATGGGAAAACCCAAAGAGCCCAGACCTTCAATATCCTCACCGATATTAAAGGAGGGGTTCATGGTAGCCCCAAGATGGCTTACTATGATGATGCGGATAACTTCGCCGTCGTTGGGACTCCTGACGAGAATTCCGCGACAGGCGTTCTTGGCATTGGTGGCATGAAAGGACATGGTGTTGTCGGCATACCGGGTGATGAACCTGGTTTTACCACTGCAGGCGTCCGTGGCATTACCTATGAGGGAGGTTGGCCACCGGCCCACTTTCCGCTCACGCCCGCCATCATCAAAGAACAAGTGGGTGTTTTAGGGCAAGCTGCTGAGTATGTGGGAGTTTGGGGCGAGAGCATCTACAAAATGGGTGTCGTTGGGACCGTAGGCAGGCAGCTACAATATCCTGATCTTCTCGATAGCGCCGGCGTCTATGGCTACTCGGACATCAGCTATGGGGTAATTGGGGAGGCGGATTTGGACGATTCTTCCAAAGCTGGAGTCCAAGCTATTGGGGACGGCGTCAACGCGCTCGGAGATCCCCGGGCAGCCGCGCTGGAAATCCGAGACGGAGCTGTCACGGTCAGCGGACCAAATAGACCCGCTGGTACGTTAGTGTTTACGCCCTCATGGACATCGCAAACAAACGAGTGGGTCATAGTGACCTGCACCTGCGGATGCGAGCATGACCCCCACTGCCACATATATTACTATTGGACTCTAACGACACTCATGAATCCTCTCATCGTTCAGGACAGCATCATCCTTTTAACCGTTGAGGCTACTGAGCCCATGTTCGCTCAGGTGGTCGCTAAAGGTACTGGGGTTGCCAGCATCCGGGTCACCTGTGTGACCCCACCATTTCCTCCCCCGGGCGATATTCAAGTGCATTACCTAATCATCAATCCGTTCCCACCGGGGCAATGAGATGAAGGGAATTCCATGGTCTCATCTTTACCAGAATAAAGGCGAGTCAAGAAAATCTAGGTTATAGCTTCGTATAAAGGAGCTTTTATAACGTTTTCCCTTTCTATAAATTCATGCAAATTCTGTTTTTTCGCTGGGGGTTGACAAGAGACCTGAATTCCGTTGGTTGATAATGTCCTAAGTGAGGGCTTTCCGAATGCGCCAGGGTTTTAAAACATCCTAGTTGAACGTGAGAAGCCGCAGGATTTAAATCGCCCGGGAGTGGGGAAAGCCTGACTTCCGGGCCAGACAGGCAGGATAAGAGAAATCCCATTGTTAATCATCCTTCGCCACTCCTCGGCCAGGATGTTGTGATTGCAATAGAGCTTGAACGGCTTGACTTGAGGGCCTTACGCCTTTTATCAACGCTTGGGTATTCAAACACCACCTCGAAAGTCTATCTATGGTCCAACCTGGGGGGCCAGATATCGAAAAGGCCGTCTTTCTGTGGAAAGACAGCCTTTTCTTTTTGACAAGCACTATTGGCGACAGCGATTATTTCAGATGGTCTACGGCAATGAGGAATGAGCTTTATGTGCTTCCAGGTAGAGTTCGAAAATACGACATCCAAAACAGGGCATTCTTCGCTCATGAGCGAGAAACGGTGATCGACACTGTTCCCTGGTCCGGAGCATCGGGCTGCACGTTTGTGTAATCTTGGATGCGGATTGGGTCCCCCAATAATAAGGGCTTAAGGGTATCCACAACCTTTTGAGACAGGGCGTTGGCTTGGTCGTAGGTGCGCGCAGTCACCTCCACGCGGATCAAGTGATCCGGTCGGCTGAACAGGTTTATCCAGCTTGCGGCCTCCAGGAGGATGGGTGCTGGCAGCGCTTCGCTGTCGTTATGACTGAGGGATGCTGACCTCGAAAGTTCGCGGCCCGAGAGCAGTAAAGCAAAGCCATCTGGAGTCTCTCGCCGGTACGAAGGCAGCTCGAAACCCTCACCCACGAAGTTGCGCTTATTCCCAGCACGATCAAATGCCTCCAGGACATACGAATAGGTAAGTCCTGGTGGTACTAGAGCTCCGTCCAGCGAACGGCCGTCCCAACCGATTTCTTTGGGAGGTTTTCCTTTTCCCTTAAAGATGGCGACACTGTGCCCCTGAGAATTGGCAACGGTCAATTCCCAACGGTCGACGCCTTCCACAGCGGGGCGAAAGTGGACTATATCGCCGGAGGCGAACTGGTTTAGCCAGGGACGAGGGAGATAGGGGCAGCGTTCGTAGGCGGATTTTTTAAGCAGTGGCGAGACGAGGTCGAGCCCATAGTGATCGAGAAGTTCGTGAGTGCTCTCCCACTCGAGACCTGGAGCCAACTTGGGATCCAATTCGAGATCGAGTGAGGGGCGGCTGAACTCGATCCTAATTTGATCTTCACCCTCCACCGTCAGGCTCTTAAACACGGTGCCTTGCTCACCTCCCCGCAATATCATGCCGCTGTCGGGCGAGACCATGTCGTCAGCAGCCCAGGTAGACGAGAACAGCAGCACTATCCCCGTTAAAGCAGCCGTGCAAACGGAACAAGTGTGGCGAGAAACGGTAAAAAACATGGCTAATTCCTTCTTATTGTCAGTTAGCAAACTTACGCATCGCTCAGCTTGTAGTGAAAAGTGATCAAACCCCACTGTTCACCGGTAGCGTCCCCCTGCAGGGGCTCGAAACGCCAGGTGAGGAGCGCGGAAGTTGCATTACGGTCGAAGTCCTCAAAGGCAGAGGTTTTCTGAATCAAGACGTTCTCCTTCACCCGCCCGTCGGGGAGAACTACAAAGTAAAGTGTTACCGAGGCCTCTATGGCTTCTCGCTTGGCCCATTCAGGATACCTAGGGGTGTTATACGAGACTAACGGTCTGTCGACGACAGGCCCAACTAGGGATGCTCCCGCAAGAGTGCGCCTCGCCACGTAGTCCGTCTTTTTTTCCGATGCCGGGGTGATTGAGGGCGCTGGGTTCTTGACCATGGCCATGGTCGGCCTGGGAAGTTTCGACTCGGCGTAGCGGAGCTCGATGGGTTGGTAATCAGTGACTGGCTGGCGGGCGAGCTCAATCGATCCGTGAGTTGTACTCCCCTTGGTGGGAATGTTCGCTAAAGGTGAACTCGCTATGGGGCTGGATGTTATCGGCGCAGCCACATAAGTATGCTTTTCGGTGGCATTTCTCTGCAGTGAAGCTAATCGTTCGCTTAGCTTATCCTCTATTGCTTCCTTATTTTGCGGGCGAAGTGCCACATCAGCCTGGGGCGTTTCCCGAGGAAAATGAACCTGAGATTGTTGGGACGAAGGTCTCCAATCTACCAATTTCTGATTGGTTTCCGTTATGATCGCTGCGGCAGTGATTGGCGCCGCGACAGGTTCAGCCTCCACTGATTCGATCCAGGTGATTTCGATAATCCCGGGCGGTGCGGGAACCAAATTCCTGTACAGAATGAGCCACACGAAGAAAAGGATGTGAACCAGGAAGCTAGCTCCCATGCCCTTGCGGGTATGTGACCGGATGGCGGTCAGTTCAAGGCTCATGGTGGATGTATTCATCGGTTTTCTCTCCCACTCTGGCGCGTCGCTATGGCGAGGCGCTTTGCTCCTGCAGCCCGTGCTGCCCGGAGGATTTTGCGTACGGCCTGATAAGAGACGTCCTCGTCGGCACGTACCACAACCAGCATGTTCTCGTTGTTTTGTTTAGAAAGGCATGAGCAGAGAATACTGGTTAAGTCGTCAGGCGCGATGGGTTGCTCATTGATAGCCATCTCTCCAGTCTTGCTCAGCGTGATGCTCAATCGGACCGCGTCTTCTACGCCGCGCGTTTGCGCCTGGGGCAAGCTGACGCCCATATCTGTCACCGAAAGCATCGGCGCTGTGATGAGCAGGATAATGACCAGAACAAGCGCCACGTCGATAATAGGCGCGACGTTAATCTTCGGGATATTGGAATTGGGGGTTACGGTGAAGAGTCGCATGCTACCTCCCCATCACGGCGATCTCTGTTGCGCCGCATAATTTGGCCTTGTCGAGGACATCCACGAAAGCTCTATGGGAGACGTTATCTGCACACGCCACCACCACTAGAGCAGGTGAGCTAGCCTCTAGGAGAGGCTGCAGCGTTTCCACTAAGACCTCACGATTCACAAGGTTGCGATTAACCTGTACCTTCTCCTCCGAGACCACACGTAGTTCAATGCGTTTCTCATTACTCACGCTATCGGCCGTTTGGGCGCTGGTAGCAGACTTGTTCACGGCGATGCTTGATTCGAAGGTGAGGGGCGTTGCCAGCAGGAGCATCACCACCAGCACCAGAGAAACGTCGATAAGGGGGGTCATGTTGATCTCACGCTCCCCTTGTTCGTTTTGGTGTACCTTTTTGTGGAACATGATGCGCACCTCGTCAGCGTGCCTTCTGATTTCTCCCGTCAACCTTCCGTGCCCACCGGCTCCAGAGGACGCACGTCTACTCGAGAGTCGCTGATCTTAGGTTGGGGAGCTTCGTTTGTCATCGCCTCAATCAGAGCCATGCGAAGGCTACGGGCGTGGTTCTCGGCCACTGTGAGCATTACATTCATGCGGCGGGATAAGTGGTTGTAAAGAATCAGGGCGGGCACGGCGATAATCAGGCCGGCGGCCGTGGTCATGAGCGCTTCCGCTACACCTGCAGCCACTATCGCTGGCGCAGCCGACCCAGTCAGGGCCATGTCGTGGAAAGCGCGCATGATGCCCCATACCGTTCCCAGGAGTCCAATAAGAGGCGCAATAGCTGCCATTGTTCCCAGAAAGCCAAGATTGCGCTCAAGCAAGATCTTCTGCTGGCTCAAAGTGATATGGAGACGCTCCTCAAACGATTCTCCCTGGGGGTTCTCGCTCTGGAAAACCTGGCTTGCCACCGGTCCCATTGGATGGGGACTGTTCTCGCAGGTCCAAGAGGCCTCTTTTATTTTTCCCGTGCGTAGTTTCTTCAGCGCCAGCGTGAGCGTCTCGTCTGGATTGCCACGTCGCTTCCAAAAATAGTAGGCTCGTTCAATGGCAATCCCTAAAGTAACGACGCTGCAGACCACCAAGACCAGGAAGATGGGGCTATTAAAGATCGCGTCCATCCAATTGAAGTCTGAAAACATTTTCATTCTCCTTCTGGTTGACTTTCCTGTGTATCACTTGATAATGGTCTCGAGCTGAGAAGCGCGCTGCTCAGCCGCAAATACCAGCTCGGGATCTTCGGCATCTTGGATGAGAGAATAGTAAGCAGAGAGAGCTTCTTTGAATTTGCCTTCTTCCTCGTAAAGAGCTGCGCAACGGGCCACCGCGGAGAGGCGGAAAGCATCGGCTTTATCTTTTGCGGCGCCGGCCTTTTTGTAGGCATTGATGGCACCGTCGTGATCGCCGAGTTGCTCCCGGCACTGACCGAGACGATAGTAGAGCTCTATGGTCAGATTCGCGGAGGGCTGTGAGGCAAGTGCCCGCTTAAACTCCTCCGCTGCCAGTGCAGTCCGACCTGCAGAATCATGGATTTCGCCCAGTTGATAAGCTACATCAGCCGCACGTTCATCGTCGGTGGAATGTTGCTCTCGGTAACGCTCGAGCGCCTCTTGGGCCTGAGCAGCCTCCCCCATCATGCGATGGCATAGTGCCAGGTTATAGAGGGAGGCCGACGACAGTTCCTCAGAGGCATTCGCATCCAGGACACTTGTGAAATCAACAGCCGCACGTATGTAGTCACCTTCACCGAATCGGAGTGATCCCAGACGGAACCGCACCGTGGTGCGAAGTTCGCTTTCGGGGAAGAACAGCAGAAACTGCTCATAGGCGAGGCGAGCTTCCTGAGCCGAGCCAACCTGGCCGTGGGCGTCTGCCATAAGGAAATGGGCTCGATCAGCCGCGGAATAGTCGGGAAACTGGCTCACAACACGGCGGAATTCCTCGGCTGCTTGACGGAAATGCTTCTCCTTGTAGTGACGCATGGCGATCTCGAACTGCGCGTCCGCCGCGAAGGCACTGGTGGGATAGCGCTCGACCAGCTGGGCCAATACTTCGCTGCCGTCCTCCCTTTGCCCTAAGCGGTAAAGAGCCAACTCCATACCCCGCTCCGCTTCGCGAGCCTCGGCCGAGTCAGGGAAACGGGCCACTACAACTGAGTAGAGCTCCAGAGCCTCTGGGTCCCGGCTCGCGTTGTACTCGCACTGTGCCAGGCGAAGTAAGCCCAAGGCGGTGATGCGACTGTTGGTAAAATGGTCGAGCAAACCTTGGTAGCAGCGTTTGGCATCTTCGAAGCGCTCCGCCTGGAAATACAAGTCTCCGGCGCGCACCCAGGCGCGCTCCGCGATTTCCGCATCTGGCGCCTTGGCGACAATAGCTTCCCAGCGATCCACCGCGTCACCAGCCAGGTTGAGGCGCAGGTAGCAAAGTCCTGCCTGATATAGTGCCAGCAAGTGTTGCGGATTATTCGGGAATCGATCTAGAAACTCATCATATGTCGCGGCGGCCTCCTGGTAGCTTTTCCTATTGAAAAGAATATGGGCTTTGTTGAGGTATGCCGAACTCAGGCTTTTCATGTCACCGTGGGATGCGTATCGCGCCAGCATCCGTTCCTCGGTTTTGATGGCCAGGTCATCGCGACCCTGCTGGGCAAAGGTCCATGCCAAAAGGCGGTTGGCAGAGATCCCCACAGGGTGTTCGGGAAATTCTTGAATGAGATTGTCCAGAACGGCCTGGGCATCGGAATAGCGGGCCTGTGCCGCCAGGGCGTCGGCATCAATCAGGAGAGCATACGCTCGCCACGGCGAGCTACTGTGTGGCATCTTTTGAAGCATGAGATGAGGCACGCCCGAAAGCTGTCCCAGGTCTCCCGCCCTGTGATATGAGAGCTCCAGGAGACACAGCGAAGCCTCGACGAGCTCCTGATGATCGGGCGATGCAAAAACGAGCGTTCCAGTGCTGTCGTCGCGAGCATAGCGGTCCAGCACCAGCTGGAAATAGGGCACAGCTGCAAGAGGACGATCTTGTTCCAAAAGACCGACACCCGCGAGATATGCTGCCGCCGGCGCCTCTGGGGCCAAAGGGTAACCTGAAACAACAGCTTGATATGTGCTGGTCGCGTCGGACTGGCGTCCCAAGGCGTCGAGACATCGACCCACGCGGTATTGGGCTCTTGCGGCGAGCGAATGCTCGAAATAATCTGTCAGCACACGATTGAACTCGGGGATGGCCTCCTTATATAATGATTGGCTAAAGAGCACTTCGCCCAGGAGGAGCTGTGCACGAGCCGCCTGGTCGGTACCTGCATGATTCTTCACTACCTCGCGGAGAAGATCAGCTCCTCCTGTGGCGTCGCCGTCCAAAAAGACCGAGGCTGCATTCCGCAGTGCTGCTTCGGCATGTACGTATGGCTGCGAGGCCTTCTCGACCACGAGTGTGAACTCCTCTGTGGCGCTCCGATAAACACCGCTGGTCATAAAGATATTGGCCTTGGCCAGCATGGCATGGTCCCGAAGCGTCGATTCGGGATAACGCTCTACCACCTCCTGGTATTGGGCTGCTGCCTTCAGCATCGCCCCCTCAGCTTCATAGCACAGAGCGCGCAGATAAGTTGCCGCAGCACCGGTGATTTCATCCGTTAGGGCAGCGAGAGCGTCCGCGGGACGCTCCTCGAGATAGGCCACCGTGGCGATCAACAGAATGGTACGGGGGTCCTTCTCCATCCATGGAAAGCTCGACGTCAACTGTTCCAATCTTTTTGTCGCTGTGGCGAGGGTGTCTCGACGAAGAGCGTTCCATGCTCGAGCCAGGAGAACTTCTGGAAGAAACGGATTGTTCTTGTACTTGTTTTCCCACTTCATCCAAGCCCGGGCGGCATCATCGTCCCTCCCTGATGCCTCCAGGGCCATGATGGACGCGGCTGCGGCTGCGCCAGAGAACGAGTTGTGTTTGCTGGCCTTCTCGGATTTTCGAAACTCCTCAGCAGCTTGGAGGTAGTTGCCCAGGTCATAGCGGATTTCTCCGGACAAGAAGTAGGCCGCGCTGCGTTGCTCTGAGGGGATGCCAACACGCATCAGCTCGTTTATGGAACGCGCCACCTCTTCCAGAGCGTTCTGTCGCCCTGTAATTGGGAATAGTCGTATTTTTTCTAGCTCCATTCCGACGTCAGATAATGTGGTCGGCTGAGCGTTAACGGGAGCATTGGCCTCTGAGGCTGCAGGCCCAGACAAGATGGCCATGGCGAACAGGACCATTCCTGAAAGTGCCAGCGTGGCAAAAGCCATCGAGCTCTTCGGTTTCAGGTGAGACATGCCTTCGACTCCTTATTATTCTATTTACTGGATGACGATGGGCACCGTTCCTTGCGGCCCGGATGTGGTGATCTCGACTGTCCTTTTGGGCCCGGTGAATTTCCGTCCCTCCTGATCCTCCACCGTGAGTTGATAGCTGTAGAGGCCATCGGGCAGAGATAGCCCTGATTCGCCCTTGCCGTCCCACATCACGTGCGCTGGAGGTGCTCCTTTTCCACTAAAACGGCGCACCATCTGGTTGGATTTATCCACAATCTCAAGGCTCCAGTTACTGCTGCTCGCCTTGGTCTTGGCCTTCAGGTGAAACTTGGTCACTGACTGCTCCCCGATAGGAGAAAAAACCGGCGGGATAGCCTCAGAGCTGGCGAAGAAACCGCCGAACTGAAACGAGAGCCCGATGCGGTGGATAACGCCCAATTCGTGGTCAGACAACCCATAGTCGAGACGTATGCCATGTGGAAAGCGATAGCTAAAGCCTCCAGTAGGGGAGTCGTCATAGTAGCCGAGACGCAATGCCATACTGGGATGAACCCAAAACTCGCTGCCGCCGTGAAAGCTCACCCCTGGTCCAGAGCGTCGGTCGATCTCAAACGTAATTAAACCTCTATCAGAAAAGAGATTTTTGGAGAGCCCACCACGGATCTCTAATGGATAAACCTCATCTGTTTCGCGCAGAGTCAGCCTAGGCCCGCCCACGTTGAGCAGGGATGTACCTAGACGCAACGTCGGAGTGAGATAGAGGAGGAGGCCGAAGTCGGCCCCAACGCCCGCGGCGTCGAACTCCTCGATGGTCTGACGGACAACCTTGACGTTGGCGCCAAGCGAGAGGCGTGGCGAGAGGTTCTTGGAAGCGGAAAGCAAGAAGGCCATTTCCCCTTCGTAAAAGCTTCCCAGCGATTCATTGAGCTCATTGGTCCGCTCGAAACCATCGGATCGCAAGGAGAGCACGGTCAGACCGAAGCTTGGAAACCATCTTGCAGGCACTCCAAAGCTGAAAGCGTTGATCGATGTCCCTTCGAAGAGATAGGCCGTCTCGAAGTGGACCCCGTTCTGAAACATCTGGGAGAGGCCTGCCGGATTCCACACCACACCCAAAGGCTCGTCGGCAGTAGCGACAAACGCTCCTCCAAAGCCTAGGGCACGAGCTCCTGCATAACGAGAGAGCCAGTCTCCCGGCACTCCTCCGTTTTGATCTGCGGCCCGTGCGCTGGTTCCACCGGCCATGGCCAGCCCGAAACTTATAGCCAAGGCCAGGGCGAACGTGCCGTTTCTATGACTAAGAAAGTAATTCATGGGTCCTCCTAATTAACGCACCACCGCAATCTTGCGGCGCATGACGTGAAGTGTTTCGCCGCTACCTTTGGCTTCGATGACCAGGACGTAACCCCCGCTGGAGACATAGTCACCAGCGCCGTTTCGGCCGTCCCACTTGTACTCGTTGAGCCCGGCGATTCCCCCGGGCCTGCCGGATGAGAAATCTTTGCGGAGCACCAGTCCCCCACTCAGGGTGTAGATTCGCAGGGCAACGGTGGCGTTGTCCGCGAGCTTATATGCAATCGTTGTGGGAGCCTCGCCGGGATGGAACGGATTGGGGTAGTTGGTAACGGTTCCACCCGGCAGGTTGGGATTCACCAGGGCCGTTTCGATATCTAGCTCTGCGACAAGACTGTTTGAAGTGGCCCGGACGCGGCTGATCTCGGGGATGCGTGGGCTTAAGAAGTCGGCTCTGGCCACCCCATCGGCGTTCGTTATGGAATCGATGGACGTGAGGGTTCCCAAACCGCTGATCAGCTCGAAGTCTACAGGTTGCTCGGGGACACCATTATCATAGAGATCCATCACACGAGCGTTCACCGCGGCGTGTTTGTTTCCGCCAACCCAGGTGGGATTGCTGGCAACTTCGATGGCCACAGGAGGACCTGGCTCAATGAGGATCACGTCAGTGGCCGCTGGCGCGCTCCCTTGGTTGTCGTTCACAATAAGGATGATAGATTCTGCAAACGTGTACGTTTCCTGGATGGAACGCTGCCCTTGTAGGAGCTGGAAGCGTGTGGTCAGCAGAGTGCCCTTGCCTGGCTCTTGAGTTGACGCGTTCTGCACCTCGACGTCTACAAAGGAGTTGATTTCCTGGATGATGCTCCCAGCGTCGTTGGTCACCTTCACTGTGAGGGTGAATGACTCACCGGCCTGAACCGTGGTCGGGTTCACTTCCGCCTCGAGGTGTAAGCCACTGGAGATGGCACGAACTTCGGTTGTGCTGGTCGGCATTCCCCGCTGAGTGATGTTGGACACGGTGATCTGTTGATATCCGCCTGTGGATAATCGAACATTCAGATCGACTCGTCCATCTACTAAGGGTGTGTCCTGTGGTAGCTCGGCTAATGGGTCGCTGGAAGTGATGCGGACCAGGTCGCTCACCCCAGTCACTGGGTTCCACCAGGCGTCGGTAGCATATACCGTGATGGTGAAGGCGTAGTTTATGGATTGATCGGTAGCCGTGCCGGTGCGGCCATTCTCTGTGCCCGGCGCGAGCTCCTCGCCTGGGACCAGGATGAGAAGACGTGAGTATGGCCCTGTGAGGACCTCCACGGCGCTAGAGGTATGAGGGTCGATGCTGGCAGAGTCGAGATCCGCAGCCGAGATGGTTTGGCTGCCCGACTTGAACAACGTGACGGGGAGAATGAGCTCTCCGTTGACCAGGGTGGTCTCAGGCACGATGTCGGCGAACGCATCGCTGGAACTTAAGGCGATTCTATCGTCAATACCTGGCACCCTGTTCCAGAAGGCATCGACCGCCCGAACCATGATGCTGAAGCTCGATCCGGCGTTCTGGATCGAGGGGGTTCCGCTGAAGCCCGAGTCCGTTCCGCCCTGAGGAACCTGTCCGGGCAGAAGGACCTGAAGCCCCGCAAATGGTCCCGGCAAAACCTGAAAATTGATGCTCGTCCCGGTGTGGGGAGGTGTTGCGAAGTCAGAACAGGTGAACGAAACAGCACCCCCTGCGCCTCGGAAGATCATCTCGCCGGTCCATGCGCCGTTGCTGAAGACGATGTCCTCTGGGGAAATGCTTCCAGGTCCGGTGTTGGCCGATAATGTGGCATTGCCGTGATAGTCAGGAAGAGTGTTGCCGCCTACATCGGTGGCGCGTATCGTGACGATCTCAGGTTCGCCGGCCACAAGCGGCGAGGAAATTGGATCGATCTCGAAGTGATCCGGCGCACTGGGAATGACCGGGATTCCTGTGCTGGTCATTCCCTGGATGGAACCATTGGTCTGGTCGGTGACCGTAAGGGTTTGGGATCCCACGGTGCCAAGGGAAATGCTGAACTGCCGAAAACCCTCCATCAAAGCACCAGACACCGGAGTGCTAGCTCCAGGATCGCTGGAGGTGATGCGGACATTATCAAAGCTCGGGACTGGATTCCAATATGTGTCGGTGGCGTAGATGTCAACGTTGAAGTTCTGGCCAGCTCCCTGGGTGGCCGGTGAGCCGGAGACTCCACTTACGCTTCCGGGCGCTGGATTCTGGCCGGGGACAACTATTTGCACGCGCGTAAAAGGACCAGGGTGCACGATGAAGGGATCGCTGGTGCCGTTTATCGATGGATTCGCTTCTAGAAATGCAAAAAGGTTTACGTTGCCGCGATTGATGCTGGACTCATCGGCTCGGTACATCGTCAGCGAGCCCGACCAGATCCCCCCCGTGAGCGTGACCACCTCGGGTGAGACGCGTCCATCGCCATAACTGGTGATTTGCCTCAGGCGGACAGGCCCTGAATATCCCGTCACCACATTTCCGGTGGGGTCCATCGCCCAGATGGTATACGATTCTGACACACCGGCGTATGTGTGCTTTTGATGAATGTCGGAGAACTGGAAGGTCTGTAGGGCTAACACTGTGACGGCGGCAGAAGTCGCCTCCGGGATCGTAGGATCTGTCTCATCACGTGCCCAGATTGTGAACGAACCCGCCGCGTTTAGCGTGACGGTCAGATTGACCTGTCCGTTGACCAGCGGAGTGGATCCCGGCAAGGTGGCACTTTCATCCGAGGAGCCGATCAGTACGATGTTTGTGATTGAAGTCACGGTATTCCAAGATAAGTCGCAGGCCCTCACCTTGACTGTAAAAGGGACTTGTACAGTCTGCGCTTGTGGGGAGCCCAATTTCCCAGTTGGGGTTCCAGGAGCCTCGGTTTCTCCTGGTAACAAGACCTGCAATTGCGTGTAGGCTTGGCCAAGAGTCGACGTTGGGATTAAAACAGCGCCGAACAGCACCGCCACCGCAAGAAAGAAGGCAGTGTGAGAGCGTTTGAAAATATCGTTCACCATTACCCACCTCGCTAGATTGGACCTCTTATTTTTTAAGCCACGAGGCTTGCCGCGTGGCTTCACGATATCGGGAATTTTTCCTGATTTCCCGTTTCGATGCTTCACCTAATTGATGGATATCGGCAAAATGTATGCCATAGGGGCTGCCGATGGTTGCTTCAAATTTGCTAGGTCGCCGAAACCTATTGAGTAAAAACTAATTCGGAACAAATTAGGAAAACTGATCCCGCTCGTCCTAATATTATGTGGGAATCTTGAGTGTTCAAAGGTTTAACAGAACTGTTGTGTCCTTGAACACGTGCCCTTTGCAAAAGCTACACTGTGGAACGACGGGACACGATGCCGTAGAAATCCATTCTCTGTGGCATTCAGGGGAGCCTGGTGTATGCAATCCACCCGAGTTCGGGCGACTTTCTGGTGAGGATATCGGGGTCCTCAGATGTCATGATCGAGTACCTTTATTGGTACAAAGGAAGGTAACTCCGGGGCACCAGTTAGCATTTTAACTTCGACGGTGGCAGTCGGAGTCCATAACTCTGGGGATGTGAGCCACCTGGTACGGGGAGTATAGGAAACGGTTTTGAGAATTATGATCTGGGAAATGCCATTAAGACCCTCCCAGGCCTGAATGTCGTTTATGTCGATAAAGGTCATCTCATTGTCGATGAAGATGGCACTATCTTCTGACCCTTCGATGCGCGCTATACGGAGGAGTTCCAAAGTGCTATCAAGGGGAACTGTGATCACCGTAGCCGGATCATATAATGAGACTATGACCATCGACCAGGCGATGAGGCTCGCTCCCTCCTGTTGATTCAATGATCACTGGGCCATAATCGAGTTAAAAGAATAAGAGGAAACCATATGTGCCTCTGCCCTTTATGACCTTTTCAAATCCCCATAAGAACATGGATTCTTCTTTGCCTCTATCCCATCAGGACCAGAGAAGCCTCGTAACGTGATGTCTCTGTGATGTCGGACGGAAATTAACAGCTGAGTGAATAATGAAGATTCGAGGCAACATAGGGATGGCATTCTGTGGCTCTGGCGATCTTTTTGTAACCACGAAATTAGAAGGCAGAGATTATATTGTAAAGATTTTGTTCTTTTAGGTTATGCAAAGGAAACTGCTGGGCCGGGTATTTTTTAAAAAAATTTCTTGACACAAGGATATTCATCTGGTAGAATAAAAATATACCGAAAGTGACCTTTTTCATTCCTTGGGTATTGGCTCAGGGACAGAAAGGAGGAGAGATGAAAAGGATCATTTTGTCTATGGTGATGCTGGTGGCCTGCTCACTGGTTTGGACCTCGGGGGCATGGTCTGAGGGTTTTGGCTCGCCCATCATGGATGGAATTCCCGATGCCATTTATGGGACCTTTGAGGCTGCCGACCCCGATACGGATGGAGCCGGCAACGACAACATGGACCTGCTCAATCTATATGTGTGTAATGACGGTTCCTACTGGTACTTCTGCTTCACCATTGACGACGACATCGCGACCACCAACTGGGGCAAGTACGTCATCTATCTGGACACGAACGGAGATAGCAGCTTAGGAGCCACCTCCGACGCCTGGACCCGCAGCGTCCGCGGCATAGCCACGCATTTGCCTGAGTACGGCCTATACAGCTGGGTGGACAGCCCCCCCTATGGCACCGACCACACGCAGTTTTGGGGGTATAGCGACAGTGCAGGTAGTTGGGCTATGTTTAATGGCTTAGATGGCGCAGCCCTGAGCGCGGGGGACACCTCGGGTTTGGAGTGGAAGATAGCCAGGTCGAGAATCGGCAACCCAGACTCCCTGTGGTGTGAGGTATGGAGTACCGGAGGTGGAAGCAGCGACAACGCCAGGGACACATCTAACGACCCGTCCGACGATTGGAACGGCGTGGCGGGCGATTGGGCCGACACGGCCAAGATCGCCCTCTCCACCCTGGTTCACCGATCCGTGGGAGCGGATACAACTAAGCCGCGGGTGGAAGGTGCTGTCGCCACGGACTGGACCCATGTGAGTGTGACTTTCAGCGAGGCCATGGACACATCGGCTTATAATCCCGCCAATTACTCCATTACTGATGGTCTGGTGGTATCGGCTGCCGAGTCTCTAGCCACCGACCAGGTGCTGTTAACAACCAGCAGCCAAACTTATGGCGTTTCCTATACCGTGACGGTTAGCTCAAATGTGAAGGACCTGGGGGGTAATGGTATGGACCCCACCGCCGATGATGCCAGCTTCATCGGATTCGGCATCGCACAGGTGAGCTTCTGCGTTATCGACACCATGGATACCCTCTATGCACCCGGCTACAAGTTCAAGGGGAGCTGGGATACCAACACCTATCACGCCTACGATCCATCCTGGGGCATGGGTTTCCTCTACGACATGTACGACGATGGAAGCAACGGGGATGAGACCCCCGGAGACCACATCTGGACGCACATCCTTGATTTGGTGACAGACAATGGAGCCAACACATGGCAGTGGGGTGTCACCGACACGGGTGGGATCTGGATCGATGGCAACTGGCAGTTCCAGGTGACCGACACCACGGATCAAAAGCTTACCTACACACCCATTGAGCTGACCGAACAGGCTGTGGCAGTCGTCTTCAGCGTGGACATGAGCATGGTGGATACGGTGAAGAGCCCACTGATCATCGTGGGTAGCGTCTCTCCGCTCACCTGGGACTTCCTGCCGACGAATCCGGATACCCTTAACGATGAGGGTCTCAACGGCGATGCCACCGCAGGGGATAGCATCTGGACCATCACCGTCACTTTCCCCCTGGGGTCCAACAAGTGGGTGGACTACAAGTACGGCAACGGCGCCGAGGACAATGATCTACCACCATTTGTCAACAGGGTCCATATCGTCGACGACGACAACTATTCCGTGGGCAATCCGCAGGTGAGACCCGCGGACCTTTTCGGGTACTTTCTGGACGTGATCCCTAAGGCTGTTGATGATCTGTCGGCCACTCTTTCGGACGGCAGCTCCAAGTCCAGCAGCGGCGATATCTCTCTCGAGTGGTCGGCGGTGACCTTGAATTTGAATGATCATCCCGTATGGGTGGATCGCTATCGTATCTATCGAGATACCACCGCCCAGGATGCGGGTAGCACCTTGATCGATTCCACCGAGGATCTCTTCTATTTGGACACCACTGGAGTGGTGGGCGACACCGGGACCCATTATTACTACTCGGTGACTGCCGTCTCCGTCACCAAAGAGTCGGACGATTCCGATCCGGTGGGAGAGTTCGACCGAGCTTTGATGAACGCAAAGTAATTTCATAAAGAAGGCTTCTTTTTAAGCGGGTGCCGAAATGTGAGAGGTGGCTTTCTCTGCTACGCGAGCCGAGAGAGTAATTCTAGCACCTCTGGAACCCATGCTTGGGCACCCGCTTTTTTTTGTCGGTTTTGGGAGAAACGGGAACCCGAGATCCCGGTGAGGCACGCTCAGCCACATTTGGCAATGCCTGGATGCTTGACAAGACGACTTCATCAGCATATATTTTTCTGCACTGACGAAAAGGATTTGCTAATGATACAATTGATAAACAAGGAGGAATACCTATGAAAGTGACGACCATCCTGGGAAGCCCAAGGAAAAATGGAAATACGGCAAAAGTGCTTGGTCTTCTCGAGAAGCTCCTTGCCCAGGGGCATAAGGTTGACCGAATCGACATCGCGGACTTCCAGGTGAGGGGATGCCTGGGATGTGGTGCCTGTAAGAAAATAACCGATCAGCCGGGATGCGTTCAAGATGACGAGGCGAATGCGCTGTTTGAGCGCATGCTGGACTCTGATATACTGATATATGCATCACCGCTTTACTCCTGGGGTTTTACCTCACAGATGAAGGCATTTATCGATCGGCATTTTTGCTTAGTAACAGGATACGGTGGTCCGGATTACCAGTCGCTGATAGCTGGCAAACGGCTGGCGCTCCTGGTCACCTGTGACGGGCCCATCGAGAATAATGCCGACCTCATCCAAGTAGCTTTTGAGAGGATCGGCGATTACGTGCGATGTGATCTCGTCGGCAAATATATTATCCCCTTCTCCTCGACACCAGATGCCCTCAAAGACAAAGCCATAGAAGTGGCCAGGCAAATGGCCAAGGATATCGTGGGTGCTTGCTGATGGCCGAGATTAAGGTCGATTTTGGGCAGAGTCTTCATGGCTCTGCCTATTTTTTTTCAAGGCGGTCTGTTGCGTTGATGTTTATTGAAAAGGCTTTTGTGATGTTGACATGGGCAAGCATCTAAATGATCAGGAGAAGGTGCTTGACAACATTTATCTTGACTTTTGTTTTTGACCCCCTATTATGCTAAAGTGGAAACTTTTGGTTTCTCCTTTTAGCGATAACGGGAGGCACTTTCTGTCTCTTGATGAGACAGCTGAGGAGGTGAGCGCTGAAAGTCTGGTGAGATCCCATGAGTTTTCAAAGGAAATTCGGCATTTCCTAGAGTAAAGCAATTTAGTAGAAGCACTTACAAGAAGCCACGGAGGGTAAAATCATGGATTCTAGAGGAAGGAACAGTGTCGTGCTCGGTGGGGAGGAGTTCCACATGCCCGCCATCAGCAAGAGGACGATAGGATTCGTTGTCATCATCGTGGTGGGGTTGATCTTTTTGGTGACCACCTTTTACAAAGTTGGTGCCGACGAAGTGGGAATCATTCGCCGTTTTGGGCGTTATAGCCGTACCACCCAGCCAGGGCTGCATCTCAAATGGCCCTTTGGCATCGAGACGTTGAAGAAACCCAAAGTGAAGAGAAATTTCACCCAGGAGTTCGGTTTCAGGACCGTCAAGCCCGGAGTGCTAACCCAGATCAGGAAGACCGGCTATGCAGATGAATCCCTGATGTTAACAGGCGATCTGAACGTGGGGGTCGTCGAATGGATCGTGCAATATAAAATTGAGGATCCCAAGGCTTACCTCTTCAACGTCAGGGAAGCGGAGGAGACCATTCGGGACATCGCCGAGGTGGCCATGAGGCTCAGCGTGGGAGATGGCAGCGTGGACGAGGTGTTGACCTTTGGCAAAATGGACATCGCCGAGGAGGTGAGGGAGCGGCTCCAAGCGGTTCTGGACGCGTATGAGTTGGGAATCCAGATCATCCTGGTGGCCCTGCAGGACGTGAATCCTCCGGACAAGGTCAAGCCGGCCTTTGACGAGGTCAACTCAGCCATGCAGGACAAGGACAAGCTCATTCAGGAAGCCAGAAGGGAGTATAACGAGGTGGTGCCTCGGGCCTCGGGGGAGGCGGAGAAGATGATCAAAGAGGCGGAGGGGTATGCGGTGGAGAGGGTCAACACGGCCAGAGGTGACGCCCAAAAGTTCATGGCCCTGTGGAGGGAATACAGAAATGCTAAGGATGTGACCAAGAGGAGGTTATACCTGGAAACCATTCAAGAGGTGATTCCTAGACTGGAGAAGAAATATATCATCGACGATGGGGTGAAGGGCTTGATGCCCCTCCTGGGAATTACTCCTCAGGCTGGAGGTGCCAAATGAGACCGAACAAAGTAATATTGCTCATCGTCGTTGTGATCTTCGGATTGATCATTATCAATAGTGCCTTTTTTATCGTTGATCAAACCAAGCAGGCCATCATCACGCAATTTGGCAAACCCATCAGGGAAGTGAAGGAACCCGGGCTAAAGGTCAAATGGCCATTCATACAGCGGGTGATCCTTTTTGACAAGAGGCTTCTTCAATGGGATGGTCGCCCTACTCGTATTCCCACCCTGGATAAGAAGTACATTTGGGTAGACACCTGCGCTCGGTGGCGGATCATCAGCCCCTTAAAATTCTTGGAATCGGTAGAGGGCAATGAGAGCATTGCCCAGGCAAAGCTGGACAATATCATCGAGGGGGCTGTGAGAAACCGAATAGCCGACAATGCACTTATCGAGGTGGTGAGAAATTCTAATCGGCCCATATACACCACTCAGGTGAGTTCGGGGGGCGCGGAGGTGCGGGTGCAGAAAGAGGTGGAGGAGATAGAGGTGGGTCGAGAGAAGATAACCCGGGCTATCTTGGAAGATGCCGCGGAGAAAACTTTAGCTCTGGGAATTGAGCTTGTAGATGTGCGGATCAAGCGCATCAACTACGTGGAGACCGTGCGGGAGAGGGTATTCGAGAGGATGATCGCCGAACGACTGCAGATGGCGGCTCAGTACCGATCCCAGGGAGAGGGGGAAAAATCGAAGATCTTGGGAGACAAGGAAATTCAGCTGAAGACGATCCTGTCCCAGGCCTACCGCCAGTCCCAGGAAATAAAGGGCCAGGCCGACGCCGAGGCCACCAAAATATACGCGGATGCGTTCAAGAAAGACCCGGAGTTTTATTCATTTGTCAAAACCTTAGAGATCTACAAGAACACCCTTGATGAGAACACCTGGCTGATCTTGACGACCGACAGCGACTATCTCAAGTATCTGAAAAGCTTGCCACCTGGTGGATGACGATACAGAGAGTGCATGAGGCGCTTGGCAGCATCATGGGTATGCAATATCCTTGGAGAGCTCGCCTGGACTTGTGCAGCTAAGGGCTGCAGAGGAAAGTCATGGGGGAGCGATGGCGCTTCATCTGTTTCATGATAACAGCCTCGACTGCTTCATCACTGGAGCTGTGAATTAATCCTTGTACTTTGATTCTGCGACTGATGGGGAAGAGACGTGAAGGATTTTGAGAGCATCTACCCACCTAAGAAAAACTATTACAGATTGCCGTGGTCCAAAAACGATAATCCCATAGGCTGGCTCGAAGTAACTGACATCTGCGATATGCATTGCAAGGGATGTTATCGCCAAAGACTGACGGGTCATAAAACATTGGATGAGATAAAGGAGGAGATACGCTTTTTCAAGAGATGGCGAAATTGCGATAACATCTCCATTGCAGGAGGAGAGCCATTAATTTATCCGGAAATTGAGAAAGTCGTTGAATTTACTGCCGAAAATGGCATGAAACCCGTTGTTCTGACAAATGCCCTCACTCTCAGCAGAGAAAAACTGAGAGAGCTGAAAAAAGCTGGATTAGCAGGGCTTACCATACACATAGATTGTCTTCAGGATAGGCCTAAGTGGAAAGGGAAAAATGAGGCGGAATTAAACGAGCTTCGACAATACTACGCCGAGATGGTCAGCGAAGAAAAGGACGTATATTGCAGCTTCAACTCCACCATCTATTATTCCAATTTCAGGCATATACCAGAGGTACTCCGGTGGGCCATAGAAAACATCGACATCGTAAACGGCATCATATTTATCACCTATCGGGGAGTGCCCATAAGCGATAAGATAGATTACGTCGTTGGAGATAAGACGATTCGTGTACAAGACAAACTTTCATATACCACGGATAAGCTCTCAGAGATCGACATCATGTCTACCGATATCTACACCATTATCAAAAACGAGCTTGAGGAATACGAACCCTCTGGTTACCTCGGGGGGACAGGTTCGCATGATGCCTATAAGTGGTTTATTGCCGCTCTTCTGGCCTCTAAAAATGAGGTTTATGGATCTGTGGGGAAGAAAACCATGGAGTTGACTCAGACCTTTCATCACCTTTTATGGGGCACCTATGTGGCATATCCAAATTTGTCCAAAACGAGCAAGGCTGTCTTCCTCACGGCTTTCTTCGACAAAAGCATACGAAAAGCATTTGGAAAATTTCTGAGAAGCGCTTTGCATAATCCACTTCATGTTTTTCGAAGAGTATATTTGCAGAGTGTGGCCATCATCCAGGCTCCAGATGTGCTGCCGGACGGTCAGGCCGACATGTGCGATAGTTGTCCTGATATGACCGTCTATGAAGGGCATTTGGTAAATTCGTGTCGTCTGGATGAGTATCGCAAGTTGGGCGGTTTTGTCAATGTGGCCTTCCAGGAGGGTAAGAACAGCCCGAGAGCCGAGCTAGAAGCAGGATCTCATCCTACGTCGGATGAAAAATAAAACGTGACTGCGAGCAACAGATGAATCCCCTCGATTTTTTTAAAAATCTCATCAAAATTCTTCGAGCAAAACCTCACATACCTGAGTCTTTGAGCGAGAATGAACCATTGCAGATGATCCTCCATAGGCGCAGCATAAGGAGATTTTCAGATCAGGATATCCCCCATGACGTTTTTGGAGCAATACTCGAAGCCGGTCGTTTAGCTCCATCGACGGTGAATTTACAGACCTGGCATTTTATAGCCTTCACCAATAGTTCTTGGAAGCAGCATTTTGGCCAACAAATTCCCTTCAAAGGCAACCGGGCTGTGATCGTACTGGGCGACATAAACCGGACAAAACAGATTATCACTACCTTTCCTTACTCTCCGTTGGTAGAATACACGACAGCGGTAATTAACGCCTCTCTCGCCGCCATGAATATGAACATCGCCGCAGAAGCTTTAAAAGTCTCATCGGTGATGCTTTCAGAAACTGGGAAGAGTGGTTATTTCGATGCCCAATATCTGAAAGAGAAATTGTCGCTGCCCAATGGCGTATTTCCCTTGATGACCATGGTATTTGGATACTCACAAGGTGGTTTTGCACCGATGCCCCCCAAATTGCCACTGGAAGCCATTCTCTCCAACGCGCCGTGCTATGGGGAAGCCGACATGGAAATCCTCAGGGATTGGTACAATCAAATGACGGCCGGTTATAAAGCAGCCTTTCCTCTGTCTTCATTCAAAGCACAGTTGGAGCATTATCGCAGGAATATTGAAAGGGCTGAAAAGGAGCTACGCCATTTAATCTTCTATAAAGACAGGCATTCGACATTAGATGAATTTCCCAGTACAAACAGTACAGATAGAAAAGAAGGTTCCCCATAGATAAATAGGTAGTCGAGATAAAGAGAAGCCAAGCGAATATCGGCGGGAAAAATTCGCTCCTGGAGTCGTTGCAAGGGTTTTGAACCCATCTCAGGTGAATCAGAACCTCCATGAAATGCCTTCCCTAAATCCTCCCAAAACATTTCATTCATCAGCGGAATGAAAAAATTTTAAAAAAAAGACTTGACAAATGAGAGAGCGGGAGGTATATTAGGAATAATTACTATTCTGAGAATGGAGGATAACTTGCTTTCGAACAAGAAGTTACGGATGTCCCGCCAGAGAAAGGCCATTCTGGAAGCATTGAATGACCTCCATTGCCATCCCACTGCCGATGAGGTTTACGAGATGGTTCGGCGGAAGGTGCCACACATCAGTCTGGGCACCGTGTACCGCAATCTGGAAATACTCACTTCATCTGGAGTGATCAGAAAAGTACAATTGGGCGGCGCTCAGATGCGGTTCGACGATTGCAGGGATGAGCATTATCATATCCGTTGTCTGCGTTGTGATCGTGTGGATGATCTGCCTTTGGACCCTCTGAATCTATCTGAAGAGATCCTCAGCGCGCAGACTGGATATAAGATTGTCGGTCACTGTCTGGAATTCATCGGCGTCTGTCCCCGGTGTCAGGATGAGGAGGGTGGAGACGAAGCCGCGTGATGCCTCTGAAGAGTTTCATTTGCCGGCGAGGTAAGTATTTTCAACTGCAATCTGTGCTTCCATTCAGAGCTTAATTGAATCCCGGCTTTCAATAGAGTTTGTGACGGAACGTGACATGTTAGAACTTTTGATAAATGTTGCCACAGAATTCTGGTTTGTGCTCAGCGAGATGGCTCCATATCTGTTGTTTGGCTTTCTCTTCGCGGGAACACTTTCGGTGCTCCTCTCGGCAGAGATGGTGGAACGACATCTGGGGGGGCGGGGCATATGGCCGGTGGTGAAGGCCACCATCTTCGGCATACCTTTGCCCCTCTGTTCCTGCAGTGTGATACCAGTGGCGGCATCTCTGCACAGACATCGGGCCTCACGGGGTGCGACAACGTCATTTCTTCTCTCGGCCCCCCAGACGGGCGTGGACAGCATTATGGTAACCTTCAGTCTGCTCGGGCCCGTCTTCGCCGTTTTCCGGCCCCTGGCTGCCTTTTTCACAGGGCTCGTGGGCGGTTCCTTGGTGACCCTTTTTCAGCCGGCTGAGGCTGAGAAAGGGGGGAACGGTGTGCCCAGCTGTGAGGACGAATGCTGCACGAATGTGAACCGGAGCGGCAGAGTGATTCGGCTTCTTCGTTATGGCTTTGTGACACTCCCTCGGGACATCGGCAAGGCTTTGTTGATCGGACTGGTCATAGCGGGTTTCATATCCGCCATCATCCCTGATGACTACCTTTCTGGGGTGCTTGGGGCTGGCATAGGGGCTATGCTGGTCATGATGCTCTTGGGCATACCCGTTTACGTGTGCGCAACGGCCTCGGTGCCAGTGGCAGCGGCTCTCATCGCCAAGGGTGTGTCCCCCGGCGCCGCCTTGGTGTTCCTCATGACCGGGCCAGCCACAAATGCCGCCGCCATCACCACTACCTGGAAGATTATGGGCCGCAGGACCGCCGTTATCTATTTAACCACCGTCGCCATCACTGCTTTGGCGGCGGGCCTGTTTCTGGATTACATATTCACCGCCCGAGGTGGTTCGGCTGCGCCCAGCATGCCTGGGATGATACCGGCTTTCGTCAAAACTATCTGCGCTTTCATCTTGCTTGCCGTGTTGGGGCCTGCCATCTGGTTCTCCGTTCGCGGGCCGGCGCAGATCACGTCATCTAGCAGGGAGGGTCCCATGGTGACTCTTTCGATTTCGGGAATGACTTGCCACCACTGCGTGCAAAGCGTGCATCGTGTGCTCAGCAAGGGGCCCGGCGTTCAATCTGTGGTGGTGGACCTTAAGGAAGGTAAAGCCCGTGTCGAAGGGAAGAATCTCGACATCCCCGCGCTTCGGAGAGGTGTTGAGAACATCGGCTATAGGGTCGAGAAAGTAGATGAAGAACAACAAAGCACCTCAAAAAAGGAGGAGTAACATGGCTCTGAAGGGATCCAAAACCGAGAAAAACCTGTTGACCGCCTTTGCCGGCGAGTCACAGGCCAGGAACCGTTATAGCTATTTCTCTAGCCAAGCTAGAAAGGAGGGATATCGGCAGATCGCCGACATCTTCGAGGAGACGTCCAATCAGGAGCGAGAGCATGCTAAGAGGCTCTTCAAGCAGCTTCAGGGCGGAACGGCTGAAATTCAGGCCTCCTTTCCGGCAGGTGTCATCGGCACCACCGCGGAGAATCTGAAGGAGGCCGCAGCCGGGGAAAACTACGAGTGGACGGATATGTATCCCGGCTTCGCAAAAGTGGCGGAGGAGGAGGGTTTCGACGAAATAGCCGCCATATTCCGGGCCATAGCCGTGGCGGAAAAACAGCACGAGAAACGCTACCTGGGACTGTTGGCCAACGTGGAACAGGAGACGGTGTTCAAGAAGGACAAGCCGGTTGTCTGGCGCTGCCTCAACTGTGGCTATCTACATGAGGACTCAGAGGCCCCGGAGCTGTGTCCAGCCTGTGCCCATCCTCAGGCTCACTTCGAGCTGCTGTGTGAGAACTGGTAGGGGAAAACTCTCTTGTGAATGAAGAGAAATTCATTGGGATCGGGGAACAAATAGCTAAAATGGCGCCTGGCCAAAGGTCTCCATTCTAGTTCTAAGTAGAGGGAGGTGTTTCAGATGGCAAAGGGGAAAAAGACCCTCACCAGAAACTTCGGTCAACCGGTGGATAACGACCAGAAACTCATGACCGCTGGTTCCCCTGGACCTGTTTTGATCCAGAACATCCATTTCTTCGAAAAACTGGCTCACTTCAACCGGGAGCGCATCCCGGAGCGCGTGGTGCACGCCAAGGGAGCGGGTGCTCACGGGTATTTCGAGGTCACTCACGACTTGACCAAGTACACCAAGGCCAAATTTCTGTCAAAGGTGGGCAAGCGAACTGAGGTCTTCGCTCGATTCTCCACCGTCGGTGGCGAAAAGGGTTCGGCCGACTCGGCGCGCGATCCCCGGGGATTCGCGGTGAAGTTCTACACCGAGGAGGGCAACTGGGATATGGTGGGTAACAACACGCCGGTCTTCTTCATTCGGGACCCGATTAAGTTCCCCGACTTCATCCACACCCAGAAGCGGAATCCCCGCACAAACGCGAAAGATCCTGACATGTTCTGGGATTTCCTCTCCCTGACCCCGGAGTCCATACACCAGGTCACCATTCTCTTCTCCGATCGGGGCACACCCAAGAGCTACCGCCACATGAACGGCTATAGCGGGCATGCCCTGATGTGGTACAACGACAAAGAAGAGTATGTCTGGGTGAAGTTTCATTTCAAGACAGCCCAGGGCATCCAGAACTTTACCAACCAGGAAGCAGAACTCATGGCCGGCAAGGATCCCGACCATGCCACCGGGGATCTGTTCGATGCCATCGAGCGAGGCGATGGCCCCGCTTGGAATGTGCAGGTACAGATCATGACACCCGAACAGGCCAAGACATATCGCTTCAACCCGTTCGATGTCACCAAGGTTTTGCCCCACGGCGATTTTCCTGTGATGCCATTGGGACGCATGGTCTTAAACCGCAATCCGGAAAACTACTTCGCCGAGGTGGAACAGGCTGCTTTCTCTCCGGGCAACTTCGTCCCCGGCATGGCTGCATCGCCGGACAAGATGCTTCAGGGGCGCATCTTCGCCTACCACGATGCTCACCGGTATCGCCTGGGACCCAACTATCATCTGTTGCCCATCAACGCACCCAAGGCCTCAGCCATGAACAATTACCAGCGAGATGGTTTCATGCGCGTTGATGGCAACAGCGGAGGTGGCCCGAATTACAATCCCAATAGCTTCGGTGGTCCTGTGCCAGACCCCAACGTGGCCGAACCGCCATTCGAGGTCTCAGGAATGGCTGCTCGCCATCCAGAGGCCCTGACCGATGACGATTTCGTACAGGCCGGAGATCTCTATCGGAAGGTGATGACCGATGAGGATCGCGACCACCTGATCGGCAACATCGTGGGTCACCTGGGCAATGCCCAGAAGTACATTCAGCTGCGCCAGACAGCGCTGTTTGGCAAAGCCGATGAGGACTACGGTCGTCGCGTGGCTACAGGGATCGGGTTGGACGTCAAAGAGGTTCAGGGTTTGGCCGAGATGACCCAGGAGGATCGAATAAAGGCCACTGAGAAATAAGCCTGTCCTACGAAGAGCATATCCCTTCCATTGGATTTGGAATGACAGGGTATAGGGCTGTTGGAAGGCAGCAGCCGTAGGGATTAAGAGAGAGGTTTAGTATCCGTTACTATCGCCAGGAACTCTCAAAAGGAGGTGGCCAGAATGAGCGTGTAGCTGGTTGAAGCAGGTTGGAATTCAAAGGTGAGAGCCATCGACGTGGCTTTTATAAGGAATTGTCGTCTTGAACCGAGAAAGGTAATTTTGCATCTAAATTTAGCCTCATTAGGAAGACTGAAATATCAGCATATTTAAACTAGTGGCTGTGTCATAAGATAGTCCAAGAGGAGGAGAAAAATGACTGAGAAAATGCAAGTCTATAAATGCGAAACCTGCGGCAATATCGTGGAGATGCTCCACGGCGGCGCCGGGCAGATGATCTGCTGCGGAAAGCCCATGAAGCTCTATGTCGAGAACACGGTGGACGCGGCCAAGGAGAAGCACGTGCCCGTGGTGGAGAAGACCGCCGATGGCTTTAAGGTCAAGGTGGGGAGTGTGGCTCATCCCATGGAGGCGCAGCACTACATCGAGTGGATCCAGGTCATCGCCGATGGCCAGACCTACCGTCAGTTTTTAAAGCCAGGGGGAGTGCCCGAGGCCACCTTCTGCATCGAGGCAGATCAGGTAACGGCCCGGGAGTACTGCAATCTTCACGGTTTATGGAAAGGATAATGCCATGCTGAGCAAGAAGATGCAAACAGCACTCAATAAGCAGATCGTGGCGGAGCTGTATTCCGCATATCTCTATCTGTCAATGTCCGCTTACTTTCATTCGATCAGTTTTGGAGGTTTCGCCAACTGGATGCGCGTGCAGGCCATGGAAGAATCAACCCACGCCATGAAGATTTTCGATTTCGTCAACGAGCGCGGTGGCAGGATCCTGGTAAGCGCCATAGAGAAACCGGCCACCAATTGGTCTTCGCCCTTGGCCGCCTTCCAAACCGTCTACAAACACGAGCAGAAGGTCACTGGCATGATCAACAGCCTGGTGGATTTGGCCATCACAGAGCGAGACCACGCTACCCAGAATTTCCTCCAGTGGTTCGTCTCCGAGCAGGTGGAGGAAGAGGCCTCCGCTGATGATGTCGTGCAGAAACTCAAGATGGTGGGCAAGGAAGGGGGAGGGATGTTTATGATTGATCGGGAGCTGGGTCAGCGTGTGTTCACTCCACCTGCGGCAGAGGAAGGAGGCGAATGATGGGTGTCGAGTTCAATGCTGACGAGATCTTCGAGATGGCCGAACAGATCGAGAGAAATGGCGCCAAGTTCTACCGCAAGGCAGCTGAGGGATTTGAAGGTTCTGGGACACGCGATACACTGCTCAATCTGGCTTCCTGGGAAGACCAGCACCTCAAGATTTTCTCGAACATGAGAGCCAATCTGCCGGATAAGGATCGTGGCTGGGAGATGTTCGATCCCGAGGGTCAAGCCGCCATGTACTTGCGAGCCATGGCCGATGGACATGTCTTCGACGTGAAGACGGATCCCAGCGAAAAGCTCACCGGAAAAGAGACCCTGGAGGAGATTTACCGAACGGCCCTGGGGTTGGAGAAGGACTCCATCGTCTTTTATCAGGGCATCCGGGAGATGGTGCCGGAGAGGTTGGGCAGGAACAAGATCGACGACGTGATCAAGGAGGAGATGAGACACGTGACCATTTTGAGTAACCAATTGACCTCTCTGAAACCATAGCTCAGCACCCGGGGGAAGGCATATGAAAACATATTTCCAAGCGACGCAGGTGAACGACCGCGTCTACTGGGTGGGAGCCATCGACTGGAGCATTCGAAATTTTCACGGCTATGCCACGGATCGGGGATCGACTTACAATGCTTACCTGATTCTTGCGGATAAGGTTACCCTGGTGGACACGGTCAAAGCTCCTTTCCTAGAGGAGATGTTGGTCCGGATAGCCTCGGTCATCGATCCCCGTAAGATCGACTACATCATCTCCAACCATTCCGAGATGGACCACTCTGGATGCCTGCCCCAGGCGATTCAGGCGGTGAAGCCCGAGAAGGTATTCGCCTCTGTCATGGGAACTAAGGCTTTGCAGGAACATTTTCACCTGGACCGGGAGATCTCCGAGGTCAAGGACGGGGAAAGCCTCAGCCTTGGGAACCTCAACCTCACCTTCTTGGAGACTCGCATGCTTCACTGGCCCGACAGCATGGTCACCTACCTGGCCGAGGATAAATTGCTCTTCTCCCAGGACGCATTTGGAATGCATCTGGCCTCCAGCGAGCGGTTCGCCGACCAGATTGAGGATTGGATTCTGAACTATGAGGCGGCCAAGTATTATGCCAACATTCTGTTGCCGTTTTCTGCACTCGTCTCCAAGCTTCTGGAAAGGGTGAAGGGACTGGGCATCACCATCGAGACCATAGCCCCGGACCACGGGCCCATCTGGCGGAAAGAAGTGAGCAGGATGCCAAAGCTGTATGCCACCTGGGCTGCTCAGAGACCGACCAATAAGGCCGTGGTGGTATACGACACCATGTGGCAGAGCACCGCATTGATGGCCAGAACCATCGCCGAGGGGCTGAGGGCTGGCGGGACGATGACGAAATTGATGCCCCTGGAATCATGCCATCGCAGCGAGGTGGTCACCGAGGTTCTGGATGCGGGCGCTCTTCTGGTGGGATCTCCGACCATCAACAACAACATGTTTCCCACGGTGGCTGGCACTCTGGCTTATCTAAAGGGATTGAAGCCCAAAAATCTCATGGGCACGGCCTTCGGCTCATACGGCTGGAGTGGAGAGGCAGTGGGACAAGTGATGGAAGTGCTGGCTGAGATGAAGATCGATCTAATAGGCGATGGCTTGAAAGTCAAGTACGTGCCAGATGAGTCTGTCCTGGCCGAATGCTTTTCCCTGGGATCCAGGGTGGCTGAAAAGCTGGGCAAAGTGTCTTCTTGACGAAGTCAATGTCCTATGAAGGGGATCTTATAACAAGGAGGGTGATCATCGCAACGGGCCAAGTGGATCTCACGGCGCTCTTCGATTGGAGCTATGGCCTCTACATCGTCTCATCCCACGACGGGGAAAGGTTAAATGGCCAGATAGCCAATGCATGCATGCAGGTTACAGCGGAGCCTCCCCGGGTTGCAGTGGCCATTTCCAAGAACAATCTGACCCACGAGTACATCGTCAAAAGTGGCCAGTTCGGCGTCTCGGTTCTGGATGAATCTACACCCATGAAGTTGATTGGGCTGTTCGGCTTCAAGTCGGGTCGGGATGTCGATAAACTGGCCATGTGCAAGTACAAGAAGGGCATCACCGGCTGTCCTCTGGTCACCGATTCCGTCATCTCGGTGTTCGAAGCCAAGGTCATCGATCAGTGCGATGCGGGCACACACACCATATTTGTGGGTCAGGTGGTACGTGCTGAGAGGCTGCGTAAGGGAAAGCCCCTGACGTACGCCCATTACCATGAGGTGAAGAAGGGCAAGGCCTCGAAGAATGCCCCAACTTACAGAGGTCACATCGAAAAAAAGGAACTGAAACCAGAGAAGAGGAGGGAAGGGATGCAGAAGTATATCTGCGAAGTGTGCGGCTATGTCTACGATCCCGCCCAGGGAGATCCGGACGGCGACATCGCCCCGGGGACCGAGTTCGATGCTCTGCCGGACGAATGGGTGTGTCCGGTCTGTGGAGCCGGCAAGGATCAATTTTCGCCCGAAAGCTAATCATCATCGCTCAACAGTATGCACTAGCCCTGACTGGAATAACGGTCGGGGCTTTTTTTTACCAAACCGCGCTGGCGCGTTCCTTCTCAAGCAGTCGTATGGGAAGGAAAATACTTTTTAAAGATCAAACCTCTTTAAACATATGAGGTTTGTCAATTTTTTCGTGAGGAACGAAATTTTCTCTTGACATCTGGGAAATATTCTGGTATATTGGTACTTGAATACCAATTTTTGAGGGATGGGGAATGCCGAAAGTGATGCACATTTCTGAGGCAGCCTCGCTGGCGCTGCATTCAATGGCTTTGTTGGCCTCAAAGCCGGAAACGATTTTCTCGGTAAGGGGGATTGCCTCCGCTCTTCACGTTTCCGAGGCTCACCTGTCAAAGGTACTGCAGCGACTTGCTAGAGTGGGTCTGGTCAGGTCAAGCCGAGGACCGAAAGGGGGTTTTGCGCTAGGAAAAAAGGGCGATGAAATTACCCTTTTGGAGGTATATGAAGCCATTGACGGCCCCCTTACATCTAACAGGTGTCTTTTTGAAACTCCTATATGTAGCGGCGCGCAATGCATTTTCGGCGATCTTTTGTTGACCACGAACAACCGGTATCGAGCCTATTTAGAGGGAATGAAGTTGTCTGAGTTAACTGACGTTTATGGTCAGGAGGATGTTGATGCGTAGAGAGATTATCAAGATCGACGAGGAGAGGTGTGATGGCTGTGGACTGTGCGTTCCAGCCTGCGCTGAGGGAGCTATCCAGGTCATCGACGGCAAGGCCAAGCTGGTGGGCGAAGTTTACTGTGATGGCTTGGGTGCTTGCCTGGGGGAATGTCCGCAAGGTGCTTTGACAATCGAGACGAGGGAGGCAGATGCCTTTGACGAGGGGGCCGTCGAGAAGCATCTCGAGTCTTTCCTTGAGGAGAAGACCACTCCAGATTGGGAGCCTAAATCGAAGACTCCAGCATGTGACTTCACCTGTCCGGGTTCCGCGTCTCAGGTGCTCCAGCGCCAGGGAACATCCCCGTCTGCGGCCGCAGAAGAAACCGGAGCGATAGCTACACAACTGGGCCAATGGCCGGTACAGCTTCATTTGGTCCCGGTGAATGCTCCTTATTTTCAGGACGCCGACTTGCTCATCGCCGCCGATTGCGTTCCCTTCGCCTATGGAGATTTCCATCGTAAGTTCTTGAAAGGTCGTGCGCTGGTAGTGGGATGTCCCAAGCTGGATGATATGGAGGCCTATCGCCGGAAGCTCTCGGAGATATTCCGCCAGAATGACATTCGAATGGTGGAAGTGGCCCATATGGAGGTGCCCTGCTGTTTTGGCTTGGTACAGCTGGTACAAGCGGCCCTGCGAGATTCTGGAAAGGAGATTCCTCTGGTCCTGACCAAGGTCGGCATCCGAGGTGAGATATTGGAGCGAAGCCAAGCGGCAACGGCCACAAGCTGAGGGGGTAGCCAAGCCCAGCGAACAGGACTGAAAGGAGGGGGCCATGGAATTAAGCAATTACAGCGTTGAGGATCTGATGCTGACGGCGTTGAAGAGCGAGATTGAGGCTAAAGTGGCCTACTCGCAATTAGCCGAGGGTGTGGAGAACTTCATTTTGAAGGAAAGGTTGAACTTCCTGGCAGGAGAGGAAGAAAAGCATAGAAGGTTTTTTGAGCGGCTTTATAAAAAGAGCTTCCCCCATAAGGAGATGACATTACCGCAGGAGAGCCCTGTTCCCCTGCCTCAGATTCAGATAGATGCAGAGAATATGCCTCTCAGTGAAATTCTGGAGAGCGCCATGGAGGCGGAGCTAGCCGCTCATGATTTTTACAATAGGTTAGCAGATAGATACGATCAGCAACCAGATGTCAAAAAAATGCTTCTATACATCGCGTCCATGGAGCTGGGACACTACAAGATCCTTGAGATTGAGAGGGATAATGCCAAAAAATTCGAGGATTACGATTCACAGTGGCCCATGATGCACGTGGGACCGTAGAGGGCGGACCTAAGCCGATCTATTCATAAATGTTCTTTGTGTCCTGCAGAAACATCTGCTTCTGCGGACAAGGATAAAGGCAATGGCAATGGCAGTAAGAGAAGCGTTGGCAGTTGGCAGAAAAGATGGGAGGCAGGAAGCGGTTCTTCACGAATCACGAATCACGTTTAACGAGTCTCGGGTTTTCAAGGATCAATCGAATCTTATGAATAATTCAGGCTAAAAGGAAAAGCGTCATTTAAGGGTCGAATAGGTAAACTGCGAGACAAAGGGGGTTCTCATGGATTTGGACATCAATGCTGATGCTGAGTTGGATTGTGTTGGCCTCTACTGCCCCATGCCGATCTTTATGACCAAGGAGAAAATAGACCAGATCGATGTAGGGCAGGTGTTAAAGGTGGAGGCGGATGATCCTGCGGCGGAGGAGGATATCAAACGATGGGCCAAGAGGACTGGGAATGAGATCTTGAAGTTAGAAAAAGAGGGGCCAATCTTGACCTTCTTGATACGAAAGACGAAATGAGGCAAAACGATAGTCATCTTTCCACCTATCTCTGTTACTGTAATATATGAGAGAGAAAAACAAGCAAGGAGCGCAGAAATGAAAGACGAAAAGTTAATCCTCTATGTGCAGACCAGCGACGAGCCAGAGAGGCAGTATTCTCCTCTGGTGTTGGCCCAGACGGCCAAGGCTATGGATCTCAATCCAAAAATCTACTATTTGGGCCAAGGCTTGAAAATACTGAAGCCGGGTGCAGCCGATAACATAAAGCTGGGATCCTTTCCCTCCGTTATGGAGCTGATGAAGAAAACACTGGACATGGGAATTGAGATCTTAGTCTGTGAGGCATCCAAGCAGATGTTGGGTTGGGACAAAGTGGACCTGATACCAGATGTCAAAATCGTAGGTGCTGCGACTCTGAACGATCTTGCCCTGGAGGCAGGGACAACCATGTGGTTTTAAACAAAGGGAGACGCGAAGATTATGGAAGCGATATACTTAGATCACGCCTCCGCGATGCCCATCCATCCTAAGGTGTGGGAGTTTGCCGAACCTTTTCTGCGAAAAGGGTTCGGCAACCCTTCATCCACCCATTCGGTAGGCTCAGAGGCCAAAAAGGTCGTGGAAGAGGCCAGGGGAAAGATCGCCGACTTCATCAACGCTGAAGAGGCGCAATGCATTGTCTTCACCAGCGGAGCAACAGAAGCGAACAACCTGGCCATCAAGGGGGCCGCTGTGAGGAATATGGCGCAGGGGAAAGAGATCGGCGCCAGCGCAATAGAACATATGTCCGTCCTCAATCCCATGAAGGAGCTGCAGAAAAGCGGCTTCCAGCTGAACCGTATACCGGTGGATGCGACCGGCATCGTCTCGGCGGAGAGACTCTCTGAGATGGTCAGCCAAGAGACCACGGTGACATCCGTCATGTACGCCAACAACGAAATCGGGACCGTCGAACCCATCGGGGAGATCAGCGAAATCGTGCACCAAAGAGGGCTTTATTTTCATGTTGATGCCACAGCGGCTGCTGGGCGTATCCCCATAGATGTGCAAAAAGATGGAATTGACCTGCTGACCCTGTCATCGAACGATCTTTACGGACCCCAAGGGGCTGGGGCGTTGTATATCAAGAAGGGCATCAAGCTGCAAACCGTCCTTCCCGGTGGCGGACAGGAGCGCGGGCTCAGGTCGGGCACGGAGAACATCTTCGCCATTGCTGGAATGGGTCAGGCGGCCAGGATCGCGAAGGACGAGATGGAGCAGGAAACTAACAGGCTTAAAACGATAAGGAACAAGCTTATTGAGGAGATACAGAAAATCGACCAGGCCTATCTCACCGGCCATCCCGCTCAGAGGCTTCCACATCATGTCAGTTTTCGTTTCAGCGGCATAGAGGGTGAGAGCATCGTGTTGAACATGGATATGGGGTACAATATTCAGGTCTCCACAGGGTCAGCATGCTCCTCGAAGACGCTAGAGCCTTCTCATGTGCTCTTGGCCTTGGGATTGAAACACGAGGAGGTTCATGGGTCGATGGTCATAACCCTGGGTCGCTCAAACACCATGAAACAAATCCCTCTCATCACAAAGGCCGTTAAGGAGACAATCGAACGACTGAGAATACTATCGCCATTATATAAGGGGGACCAGTCATGATCGCGGAAGTAAAGAAGAACGTCTATTGGGTAGGAGCTGTCGACTGGGGGATACGGCACTTTCACGGTTACGAGCTGTCCACGCATCGAGGTACTACTTACAACGCTTACCTTATCAGGGATGAAAAGACCGTGTTGGTGGATACAGTGTGGGGTCCCTTTGCGGATCAGCTGGTGGAGAACATCCGCCAGATTATTGACCCATCCAAAATCGACATCGTAGTCGCCAACCATGCCGAAGTGGATCACTCAGGAGGCCTGCCGGTGGTTATGCGACACGCGCCCAACGCAACCGTGGTGGTTTCCCAGCGCGGGGCTGAGAGCGTCGAGGGTCATTTTCATCAGCCCTGGAAGTTTCGGGCGGTGAAAACGGGCCATAATATCTCCATCGGCCAGAACGAGCTGATATTCGTGGAAGCGCCTATGCTGCATTGGCCAGACAGCATGTTCACTTACCTCACCGGACACAATATCTTATTGCCAAACGACGCCTTTGGCCAGCATTATGCCTCAGCGTATCGGTTCAACGATGAAGTTGACCAAGGGGAGCTCTACGAGGAAGCTCACAAATATTACGCCAACATATTAACTCCCTTCAGCGACCTGGTGACCAAGAAGATCGATGAGGTTCTCGCCCTGAGCCTACCCGTGGATATGATTGGTCCCAGTCATGGGATTATCTGGCGAAAGGATCCTCTGCAGATCGTAAAAAAATACCAGGAATGGGCGGCTCAGAGACCTGAGCAGCGGGCAGTCGTCATCTACGATACGATGTGGGATGGTACTCGGAGGATGGCGGAGGCCATCGGCGATGGATTGACAGATGTCGGTGTAGATCACAAGATCTTGCATGCCGTGGTGACCGATCGCAATGACTTGTTGGTAGAGGTGTTTCGGGCAAAAACAGTCGTCGTCGGATCGCCAACTCTGAACAACAGCGTTCTGCCTACTATCGCGCCACTGCTGTACGATCTGAAAGGTCTTAAGTTTAAGAACAAACTGGGAGCTGCATTTGGCTGTTATGGATGGAGCGGAGAAGGGGTCAAGGTCATAGAGGAGCAGCTCGATCAGGCCAAGATTCCCGTCATTCGGGAGGGAATTAAGTGTAAGTGGCAACCTCGAGCCGAGGATTTGGAGGCCTGCCGGTCCTTTGGTCGAGAGGTGGGGAAAGCAACGAAGAAAGCCTGATGCCAGAGTGCCACCGTTCATGAAATCGTCTACAGAGATTTTCCCGAAGGAGGATAGACTATGTCCCAACCTGGCAATAAAGAAGCAGGCCAGATACCGGCCGGGGAAGCCATAGACCTGGCCGGCCTTATCGAATATGCCTCAGGTTCCATCGTCAGCCGCCAGCTGGCCAAAAATGATGCTGGCACCATGACCCTGTTCGCCTTTGACGCGGGGCAGGGCTTGAGCAAACATTCGACCCCCTTTGATGCCGTTGTGCAGATCCTGGACGGCGAAGCTGAGCTGATCATCGGTGGCCGGTCAGTATTCGCCGAAGCGGGCCAGTTGGTCATCATGCCCGCAGACGTGCCCCATGCCGTAAAGGCGCCGCAGCGGTTTAAGATGTTTTTGACCATGCTGCGCGCCAAGTAACGCGTCTCTCTGAGTCAAATAAATGGATCTGGAATCCTTTATTCATCGAGCAGGAGGAGAAGATGGGCAAAATCGCCCGGGATATCACCGAGCTGGTGGCCAATACACCCTTGGTGCGCTTAAACCGCGTGACGGAAGGGCTTGGCGCACAGATTGTGGCCAAGCTGGAGTCCTTCAATCCCCTGTCCTCGGTAAAGGACCGGATCGGCCTGTCCATGATTCGGGATGCTGAACAAAAGGGACTCATCAAAGAGGGTACGGTTATCGTGGAGCCTACCAGTGGCAACACCGGTATCGCCCTGGCGTTCGTGTGTGCCGCCCGGGGTTACCAGCTTATTTTAACCATGCCGGATACCATGTCCTTGGAGCGAAGGAGGTTGCTGGTGGCCTTGGGCGCTCAACTGTTCCTGACTCCCGGGGTAGAGGGGATGTCGGGAGCGGTGAAAAAGGCGGAGCAAATCGCTGGGGAAACTCCCAATTCTTATGTGCCTCAGCAATTTAGGAATCCCGCTAATCCCAAAATTCACCGCCAGACGACGGCCGAGGAGATTTGGCGCGATACAGACGGGAAAGTAGATATCCTGGTGGCCGGGGTGGGCACAGGGGGGACCATTACCGGAGTGGCAGAGGTCATCAAAGAGAGAAAATCCGAGTTCAGGGCCATTGCCGTGGAGCCGGAGGGATCTCCCGTTCTTTCCGGAGGTTCCCCGGGATCTCATAAGATCCAGGGAATTGGGGCGGGATTTGTGCCCGACGTGCTTAGGCCAGAGTTGATCGACGAGATCATCACAGTGAGGGACGAAGATGCAGCGCAGATGGCCAGAAGAATGGCAAGGGAAGAGGGTCTGCTCTGTGGAATCTCCTCTGGGGCAGCAGCCTGGGCTGCCCTGGAGGTGGCTAAAAGGCTGGAAAATGAGGGCAAACTCATCGTGGTGATCTTGCCCGATACCGGTGAGCGGTATTTGAGCACGGAGTTATTCGAGGAGAAAGGGATAGGGTAACGTTTACTTCGGTAAGAGATTAGAGAACATACCCAGACGAGCCGGCAAGTTTCGGCTCGTTTTTTTATGGGGAATAGCCTTGGCGTCAATAAAGATGGGCGATAGCGATTATTCCTTGCTCGCTGGGGATGCTATCATCCACGGTCCAGCGATCAATCCCATTCCAAATGATTTCATAATAGGTGTATTTCGAAGTTTATTGACAATGAAAAATGGGAGAACTCGCTGCAGGAGCTTTTGTGGGTTTACTGTACGTAATCCAACCTACAATTCCGGCCTTACGCCGATGCCATTTTATCTTGACTTTACTTTTAGCCAAAAGTATATTGATTTTTCTAAGTTGCGCACAGGTTCATCCGTTCGGAAGCGAGAGAATAACCCGCTCCGACGCAAGATCTTCACGGCCTGGCAGCCCAGAGTTCTCCACTCCGTGGTTATCACTATCAAATGGCTTGGTGCCACAACTCTCGTCTCTTCAAGCGACAATATCCTGGACCTCCTCACAAATCGATGCAGAAAGACCATCGTGTCGGCCTTGCCGATAGTTTCACAAATAACCGTTGACAAGGGGGTACTGTTGGCTCATTTCAAAATCGGTTGGTTCTCAGGGCCGCTCATCGGATTGCTCCTCTGTGTCCAAGGCTTGGGCGCCGTTCCTTTAGACATCTCGGGCATCGTGTTCGAGGATGCTAACGCCAATGGTCGTTTGGACGCAGATGAGAGTACCTTGCCTCATGTGGTGCTGTCTGACGGCATGGGGGTGGTTCTCACTGATGAGTGGGGCCGGTATCGACTGTCCACGGAGAGCTCACGAGTGCTTTTCGTCTCTCTGCCCGGCGAGTATCTGGCCCACAACGATTTTTTCGAACAGCTTCGCGCTCATCACAATGGGGATATCATCGATTTCCCCCTGGTCAAGCACCCTTGGTCAGACACCTTCTCTTTCCTCTTTTTCACCGACTCTCACGTGACCCCTGCGGAGAAATACAACGCTGTGGCGGGCTTGCAGGCCGCCGTCGACCATATGAACGGCCAGAAGGCAGCATTTATCATCTCCGGGGGTGACCTGATCATGGACGCCTTGAGGGCCTGCGAGGACAAGAGCAGAGCTCAGTATCGCATCTACCAGGAGCTGATCTCTCAGCTGAGGGTGCCACTGTTTAACGCCCTGGGCAACCACGAGCTGTTCGGGATATATCTGGAAGGGGTAGGCGATGATCCCTGCGTCGTGGAGGAAGACGATCCCCTTTATGGCGTCGGTCTTTATCGGGAATATCTGGGACCGGACTATTACTCTTTCAATTACGGATCCTATCATTTTGTGATACTCAACACCATCGGCGTCACCAAGGTGAGAAACTCTGAGGGAGACACCGTCAGAACCTACTACGGCACCGTAGGACCGAAGCAGCTGGAATGGCTTAAGAAGGACCTGGAGATGGTTCCCGATGAGGCCTCTATCGTTTTGGTGAGCCATATCCCCTTTGTCAGCATCGGCCTCACCTTCGCGGGCTATAATCAATGGCAGATTGTTAACTACAAGCTGGATGACCCCGAGGCGATCAGTTACACTCATGTGGTTAATAATGCCTCCCAGGTCATCAATGAGGTTTTAGCCGATCGCCGTGTTATCCTGGCTTTGGCGGGTCATCATCACAATTATGAGGTCACCCGCTGGACCACCAACGAGCACGACATGACCTTCGTCACAGGAGGGGCGATCAGCGGAGGGTGGTGGCGGGGGGATCACCGTATTGCAGGCAGCAGTTGGCCTGAGGGTTACGTGCTGGTTAATCTCAGGGAAGGCCGGCTGGAGGATTTACGCTACATCTCTTATGGCTGGCGTGGTTATAAGGAGTAGATTTCCAGCCTGAGCCTTTTTCTTGGGATTCCTGCCGGGAGGAAGAAAAAAATGGGCCAAAAAGAACGACTTGGTCGTGTGGCCGGTGCCTTGCTGCTGGCTCTTGCCGGGGCCTTCTATTTTAGCGCTGTTTTGGAGACCGCCGGGCAGGAGGTGGTCCTGGTCGTTCACTATCTTCGGCCAATGGGGGACTATAAGGGCTGGACCCTGTGGACTTGGGACGATAAGACGGAGGCAGATTCGCAGGAGCTGACTGCGGTGGATCAGGGCGTGGACGGGTTGATTTTTCGAGTCGTTAAAGAGAACTATGGGGATGGCACTCAAATAGGCCTGTTGCCCAAGTTTGGCAACTGGGAGAGCAAGGACCCTCCGGACCGCATATGGGCTCCAGAGATGGGCGATGAGGTGTGGATCCTAACAGGTTATCCAAAACTACTATCGGAGAAGCCGGACATGAGTATGACCCAAGAAAAGGGTGGACAGACGTTGACGGTTCACTACCACCGCCCCGAGAGTGATTATAAGGGTTGGACCCTGTGGACCTGGGACGACAAGACTGAGGAAGATTCTCGTGAACTGCAGGCGGTGGATCAGGACGACTATGGTCTCGTCTTTCGCGTGACGAAGAAAGATTATGGCAACGGCACCAGGATTGGCCTGTTGCCCAAGTTCGGCAACTGGATCAACAAAGATGCGCCGGACCGGGTGTGGTTTCCTTTCATGGGGGACGAGGTGTGGATCGTCAGCGGTGATCCCGAACTTCATGCGGAGCGGCCCGACATCTCCCCCTGGATTAGAGGGGGGTTCGTGGATGGACCGGCTGAGGTGGTGGTCTCCCTTTCCAAGGGTATGGATACAAAGGATATCAAGGCACAGCGATTCTCCATCAATGACGCTCAGGGGAAAGAGATCCCCATCCTCAAGGTTGAAGGTCAACCGCCCTCGGGCACCGCGGCGCGAGAGATCAAGGTGACGCTGAGTCGCCCCTTTGAGCTCCGCAGGGATCAACTTGACAAATTCACTGTCTCCGCAAAGGGCTATCGTTCAGGCAACTTGACTATCCGTGGTATCTTAGATTCTTCGGCCTATATCTCCGACATGCCCATGGGCGCCATCGTCTCCACCCAGGGAACTCTGTTCCGCGTCTTCGCTCCCACCGCATCTCAGGTTCAGGTGCTGCTTTATGAGCAAGCTGTGGGTGGCGAAGCTCGGGTGGTGGACATGTCTCCCGCAGCAAACGGCCTCTGGGAGGTCACCGTTCAGGAAGATCTGCGGGGGATCTACTACACCCTGAAGGCGCAGGGAGGTGACCCGCGGTTTGATCTCCAGAGAGAGCTCATCGATCCCTACTCCCAGTGTAATACCGCTCACAACGGACGCGGTCTGATCCTGCACGACGAGACTCCGGTGGCCGATGGGCCTCAATTCGGTATAGACGAGGCCATCGTCTACGAGTTGCACATCCGGGATTTCACCATCGACGAGCACTCCGGAATCCAACACAAGGGGAAGTATCTGGGACTGACGGAGGAAGGCACCACCATGCCTGGGAACTCTGAGATCAAGACCGGCCTGGATCACCTGTTGGAGCTGGGTGTAAACGCTGTCCAGATTATGCCCATTCAGGATTTCGAGAATGACGAGTCTCGCGATGCCTATAATTGGGGTTACATGCCGGTGCACTTCAACTCCCCCGATGGCTGGTACGCCACCCAAAGGTTTGGCCCCGCGCGTGTGGAGGAGTTCAAGAGGCTGGTGGACGCCTTGCACCGGAATGGTATCAAGGTGGTTATGGACGTTGTTTACAACCACACCGCCGAAACCAGCCCCGCCAAGATTTTCAGCTTCAATGGACTGGTACCTGGCTACTACTACCGGCTGAAGGAGGACGGAAGCTACTGGAACGGCTCTGGGACGGGGAACGAGTGCCGCTCGGAGGCGCCCATGGTCCGTAAGTTCATTTTGGATTCGGTGGAGTACTGGGTGAAGCACTACAAGGTAGATGGCTTTCGCTTCGATCTCATGGGTTTGATTGATCTGGAGACCATGGTCCAGCTAACCCAAAAGTTGCGAGCCATAGATCCAAATCTCCTCATTCATGGGGAGCCCTGGGCAGCTGGACAGACACCCATTACGCCTACCGTGAAGGGCACTCAGAGAGGCAGGGGCTTCTCCGTCTTCGGCGATCACTTTCGAGACGCCATAAAGGGAGGGGTCTTCGACCTGAATCCGGGTTACGTTCAGGCGGGTATTAATATCGATCGGGTTAAGAAGGGTATCCAGGGCAGCATCAACGATTTCACCGATAGCCCATTGGAGACGCTGAACTATGTGGCTTGCCACGATAACCGGACCTTTTGGGACCGCCTGAAGATCACCACGGAGAGACAAGCGGATATCAGCGACGCCGATCGGATTCGGATGGACAAAATGGGAGCCGTCCTGGTGTTGACCTCTCAGGGAATTCCCTTCATCCACTCCGGCCAGGAAATGCTGCGCACCAAAGGGGGAGATTACAACAGCTATAACAAGCCCGATGCGGTGAATAAGATCCGCTGGCAGTGGAAGGTGGATCACCGCGACGTATTCGATTATTATCGTGGTCTTATCGCCCTGAGAAAAGCCCACCCCATTTTCCGGATGAAGATCCGTCAAGAGGTGTTGGACAACCTGAAATTCTTCGACGATCACCTGGGCATCCCTGTGCCGCCTCGGTGCATTGCCTACCGGCTGACCAAAGGAAGCTCCGGCGATGCCTGGAGCCAGGTGATTTTATTGTTCAATCCCAACGAGGGCCGGATGACCTTCAGCCTTCCCAAGGGCAAATGGGTGGTGACGGTTGATGAGGATGAAGCCGGGGAGAATCCCGTGAAAACGGGCTCCCGTGTTTTTTCAAAGGGTAAGGCTCGCGTCCCTGGGAGAAGCGCTATGGTGATGTATTTGGAGGGGGGCTCATGAGATCTGTGTACCCATGGTTTTTGTTAGCAGCAACGATCCTTGTGCCCCCGGAGACACCCGGTCAGACGCGCGAGTCTTCTCTGGCCCCTCATCCGGTGGAGAGCGGCATTCTGTTCTCACATCGTCCTGTGAAGGCGGTAGAATCGGTCCATTTGGCGGGAGAGTTTAATGGCTGGGACATCAAGGCCACGCCCATGTCTGACGAGGACGGCGATGGCGTTTGGACGGTGGTCATACCTCTTTCTCGAGGGCGTTGGGAGTATAAGTTCGTGGTGGATGGGGGAACCTGGGTGACGGATCCCCATGCCCATGATGTCAACTACCAGAACTTCAATAACGGCATAGTTTACGTCGATCAAGAGCCGCCCCCGGACGCCAAGCTGCGGCGCTCTGATCTCCCCTGGTCAGAGGACCGTGAGCTGGTTCCTCATCCCGTGGAGGGCGGCGTTCTTTTCTCCTATTTGGCCCCAGAGGGCACCCAGTCTGTTCATCTGGCCGGTGAATTTAATGGATGGTCCATGACCGCTACACCTATGTTCGACGATGATGAGGATGGTATTTGGAGAACCTGGTATCCCCTGAGGCCTGGGCGACGATATGAGTATAAATTCGTGGTTGATGGCACAGAATGGGTCACCGATCCCAACGCTCCTGAGGTCAATACCTCCAATTACAACAACAGTGTGGTTTTCGTCAGCGAACCGGGCGTTCCATATGCCGTGATGACCTTCCCCGTTGACGGCTCGCGTCCCAAAGAGATCGCACCCGTCTCTGGTCATCTCCGCTGCTATAGGGATGAGGTTGATCCCAACAGCGTTCAGGTGCGTTTGGAAAACGCCATCCTGTCTCACCAATACAGCCCAGCGACGGGTCAGTTCACCGCACAGTTGTCCGAAGATCTGCCGGATCTTGATTATCGCCTCCTGATTTCCGCACGAGGCATTTCCTCAGGGAAACAGGGGCAAACCCGGATCGATTTCACCATGGACCGGGAGCCGCTAGTATTCGATTCGCCTGATTTTTTCGACCAGGCTGTTGTCTATGAAATCTTTGTGCGCAGTTTCAAGGACTCTGACGGAGACAGCATCGGGGACCTGAACGGCGTCACCCAGATGTTGGACTACCTGAACGATGGAGATTCCAATACGAGCGATGACCTGGGGGTCAATGCCATCTGGCTCATGCCTATTTGCCAGTCGCCATCATACCATGGGTACGATATCACCGACTACTATACCATCGAGGAAGACTACGGAACCACTGAAGACTTCTTTCACCTCTGTCGGGAAGCTCACCGGCGAGGAATCAGGATTATCTTCGACCTCGTGGTCAATCATTGCTCCAACGAACATCCCTTCTTTGCCGATGCCCTGGGCAATCCGGCTTCACCTTATTCGGATTGGTTTCAATTCCTGGACCCCGAACATTTGGAATATGAGAGCTTCGCTGGCTACAGGGGTATGCCCGAGCTGAACTTCGACTCACGGCCGATGCGGGACTATCTGCTGGAGATGGCCAAGTATTGGATGGATCCCAATGGCGACGGGGATTTCTCCGATGGCGTCGATGGCTATCGCTGCGATGTGGGAAAAGGACCGCCCCATGATTGGTGGAAGGAGCTCCGTCGGGAGCTCAAACAGGTACGAGGGGACTTCCTTCTGTTGGGAGAGGTGTGGGATAATGTGGAGACCATTTACGGTTATTTCGATGACGAGTATGACATGCAGTTCGATTATCCCACCTATTATGCGATACTGGGACTTTTGGACAAAGAGCATAAATCGGCTTTGCAGACCACTCTAAATGATGAAAGAGAGAGATTCCCCGTCCAGGCTCAGCTGCTTCGTTTTCTGAACAATCACGACAACGACCGCATCCTGAGCGTTGTTGAAAACAACCAGCAGCGCAACAAGCTGGCTGCCCTCATTCTCCTTACGCTGCCGGGAACCCCGCTGATTTACTACGGCGAGGAGGTGGGCATGACCGGAGTGAACCCTCCGGATGAGGCCATCCGCACTCCCATGGAATGGAAAATGGTGGCCGAGCAACGCCAGGACCCCAAATCTCTGCTCAATTGGTATAGCCACCTGATTCGATTAAGGGGTCTCAATCCGGTGCTCGCTGCCAGAGATGATCGGTCTGTAAGCAGCTATCAGGGTTTAAAAACCAACCACGAATACCTATACGCCTATGTGCGGCACGTCCAGGGAGCAATCCCCTTTATAGTCATGGTTAATGTATCCGATCTACCCCTTGAGAGATACAAGCTTCGAGCCCAGACCTCTTTCCTGGCGCCGGGTTGGTATACGGTCACCGATCTGCTGAGGAGCGGACCAGATCGGGAATGTTCCAAGCTTCAGGTGGGTCCCAAGGGGCACATCGCCGGATATCGTCCACGACTTCAGCTGGAGCCGCAGTCTGGCTATCTGCTGAAACTGGAACGGATATCTGAGCGCGGTGGGCGGTGAAAGTAGAGAGGGGAACTGGTTGCCTTTGAAATGCCGATGATGGATCTTCTCTTCGATGATGGACACGTTAGGAAAAGCGGAGGTGAGAGGAAGTTTGTCGCCGAAGAGCGTAAATCCTCAGATTTACCGCGTTCACGCTTTTACCGCAAATCCAAGAGAGGGAAACCCCGCTGGGGTAGTGCCCCAGGCGGCCCAGCTGGATGATCATCAGATGCAAGCCGTTGCCACGTTTATGGGGCTTTCTGAGACGGCCTTCGTGTTTCCCTCAAGACAGCCTAGGTGTCTTTTTCAACTGCGCTGGTTTACTCCCACCATAGAGGTCAGGCTATGCGGCCATGCTACCGTAGCCACTTTGAAGGTGCTGGTTGCGCTTAATCTCTTCCCCGCCGAGGGTCGCTCCGCACACATAGAGACCCTGACTGGAATCCTCCAGGTCAGGGTGGAAAAAACGCGCGAGGGCCAATTTCACTGGTTAGAGATCCCACCACCTGATTTTCAGGAAGTCACCCTGGACACAGACCAGCTGAGGAAAATATTTAACCTAAGGACACGGGATTTGCATCTCGGCCTGCCGGCGGTCAGAGATAAATCAGATGGAGATTTATACATTCCCGTCTGCGGCATAGAGGTTCTGAAACGTCTCGAGCCGAATTTCGACCGCATGAGAACATCGAAGCGCTGGGGCGCCACCTGCTTTTTTACGCCCGAGACCTTCGAGCTCCAAAATAGATGGCATTGCCGCTATTTCGCTCCAGCTTATGGCGTGGATGAGGATCCGGTGACTGGAGCTATAAATGGGCCTCTAGGGGCCTATCATCGTATCTATGCTCAGCTCGATGAGCCTGATGAGATTGAATATGTGGGCGAACAGGGTGATCTCATTGGCCATCAGGGTCGGGTTCGGGTGCGCGTCCGGGCTAAGGGGAAGATAATTAATAGCCTGGAGATAGGTGGTGAGGCGGTGATCGTCAGCAAGATGCCGTTGTCTTCGGTTATGGGAGTATGAGCAGGGTTGGGTAAGATTTATTCTGCCAAGTATTGGTTTGGGCCTCTCTCTAGAACGCAAGGGAGTGGCTTTTTTCATGTCCGGTCGAAGAGTGAAAGGTTTCTTACCCAAAGTCCGTAAACAAATACTGCTATTGCTCTTTTCGTCACAAACTAAAAACTCACAAGCCACTCGAAAAAACCTTGACAAAAAATACTTATTCAGATATAATGTATATGCATTGGAAATCGTTTTTTACTTGAGAAATAAAGTCTCCAGGGGAGATGGTTGAGGTGAGAGCTTTTCGGATTCGGGGAGAGCGCAAGGCGGTGCTTTTAGTTGCTTTTCTGCTAAGTGGGTTTTTTGAGGTCATATTATCGATGGTCATCGAGGCCAGACCGGTGAAAGAAGAAATTGGTCCCCTTTTGGTTGAAAGCCAAAGAAGGGGCTCAAAAAGCACAGATGATGAGCCTTCTATGGCTCAGATCACCTGGATGGGTCTGGGTGATCTGGCACGGGTCACCGTTGATAATGCCGGCCTGATAGGACTCTATGAAGCTCCTGAATATTGGGATGGCACCTATGACGGATCTATAGTCGCTGAAATGACGAACTGGAATGGATATGTGGCCGAATATCCCAGAGGATCGAGGCAATTTTACCTGTTCTCATCGGGATTGTGGATCGGAGCCATGTATCCAGTCATTTTAGGAAATGATACCACCTGGGTTCCACGGGTGGCCACTGGAGCGTATAGTCCCGATGTAACGCCGATGAGCCCTCTATATCTGAGCACGCAGATCATTCCTCCAGATCAAGCTGGAGCTGGGGATCTTCTTTTTGTCCCCCCCGGGGGTATGCCCGCTCCGCATCAAAGGTTTTGGGAATATGCCGATACCGCCTCGCTTAATCCCCTTCGGAGGGAATACTTTGGCACGGATCTTTTCGATCTTGATCCAGTCGGAGGGGATATCGTCTCCGAACAGGATTCCTGGTGCGTATATGGCGATTGGATTTTGGAGGAAGAAGGCCATTTCCTGTGGCCCTCCTTCGGCTACGACACCGATGGCCTGGGCATACGAGTGGAGCAGAGGAGCTATTGTTGGGGATCTGGTCCCCAGATGAATTACGTCTTTTTATCATATAAGATAAAGAATATGAACGAGTTTCCCTTAGACAGCTTGTATGTCGGGTACTTCATGGATGCCGATGTGGGCCCGGGAGACTTATCGGAACCGGACGTGGGCCCCAACGATGACCTCATCGGTTTCGATATATCTCGTAACTTGGGCTATACCTACGATTCGAATGGTGCGGAGCCGAGCTGGACGACGCCGGCGGGCTATATTGGCAATGTCTTCTTGAAAACTCCGGGAGATGTGGGGCTGACCGCCTTTTCCACCTGGGTGAGGTCAGATCACGGGCCCGAGGGCATCGTGGACCTTGAGGAACAAGATCCCCTCAAATACGCCGAGCTGGTTGGAGATCCAGATGGATCGGGGTATGCTTTTGTCGATGATCCAGATCCGGCCGTTTTTGAGATCTTTGAGGAGCCCAGAGATGTTCGGTCTCTTATGGCCAGCGGATCCTATGAGAGTCTGGCCCCCGGGGAGGAGGTCGAGGTTACCGTCGCCATGATTGCTGGATATACCCTGGAAGAGTTGCAGGAGCACGCTGATAGCGTTCAGGCCCTCTATGACAGAGGTTTCTTAGTCTGGGAAACCTTTATTTCTGGGGTGCAGGTGAGCCCGAGACAGGTTCAGCCGGGAGAAGAGGTGCAGGTGAACGCCCATGTGTGGGATCCAGATGGTATTTTGAAGGTCACGGCATCATTTGTGTCTCCACCTTTGCTTGACACATTATCCCTTTATGATGACGGCAATCATGGCGATGGGGCTGCAGGCGATCACCTTTATGGAAATAGTTGGACAACCGATGTGGTGGGAATGGCCTATCTGGTAGGCATCACCGTCGAGGATAGCCTTTCAAACATGAGAGTTTTCGACAGCGCTACGTATTTTACCACCCTTGGCCCGGTTATCGCCTCTGGTTATCAAGCGGCTGGCGAGGATACCATCCTCAGCCCTGGTGATCTCGTGCATCTCCAACTAAGTCTTGAGAACGAAGGTCAAACGATGGTGAACGAGGTGAGGGCAAGCGTGTCTGTCTCTATTGGTGGGGGAAGTGATCTCCTCTTTGGAGATATACAACCCGGAGAGATGGTGAAAAGCCGGGACAGTCTGACTATCGCCATTCCCGAGGACTGGATCGCTGAGGAGACCATCAAGCTCGACCTGAGCATCACCGATTCAGCTTCTGTGACCAGCCACTGGCTTGATACTCTCACGATAGAGATAACAGACGATGCCTCTCCGGCCCTTCATTATCCTCAATGTGATCCTACCTCTACAAGTGCTGGAAGTAGTGTAGCCATTAGGGTAAAACTGGTAGATGGTGCTGGCATCGAATTGGCCACGGCGGACATCGAAAGTCCGGTGGGCAATGTGATCGTGGATGAACTCCCTCTTTATGATGACGGTACCCATGCTGATTATTTAGCTGGTGATGGGGTGTTTGGCAATACCTGGACGTCTACGGCAGGAGAGGAGAGGTTTTACAATGTCAATGTATTTGCCGAGGACAGTTTGGACAACCAGAAGTCCTATGTTAACCTGATGGAGTTTACCACTAAGCCCTTCGCTACTACTGCAGAAATACTGGTTGTGGACGATGATAACTACAACCGCCCTTACCAAGGTACCCCCAAATTTTACGAGACCTACTATACAGATGCCCTAGAGGCTACTGGTTATAGCTACGATGTCTGGGATGTATTTTGCTACGGGAGTCCCGATACAACTGTGCTGGACAGGTATGAGGTGATCATCTGGGAGACTGGGGAGACTTGCGGCAAGCTCAGCTATCCGGAGGAGTATTACAACTCGGAGGCGATCACGAGTGCTGAGAACTTCGCTCTGCAGTTTTATCTTCTTTTCAAAGGTGGCAGACTATTTCTTTCGGGCCAGGGTATCTCTGATCTTGAAGGTCAACTTTTGCAGTCCATTTTGGGTATTCAGAAATTTGAATTCAACACCGATATTGACACACTTATAGGAGTAAATGGGAACCCCGTGGGCGACGGTCTATCACCGATCATTACAGGCGGATCAGGGGCCCATAATCAGTTTGTTCCATCGGCTCTTGTTCACTCCTACCCATGGGTTTACCCAGTATTTGAATATTCGGATTATGGAGCCCAAGGTTCCGCTGGCATTATGTCTTATCGCATTAATTATGCCGCTGTCACTTTTGCCTTTGGCTTTGAAGCTATTGCCCAGGAGGAAACCAGGAATCTGATCATGGATAGGGTTATCAAATGGCTTCAGAATCCCACCGCTTATGAGGAGAGAGATGAATTCCCTGGTGACCTTCCCAGAAGCTGCTCGCTTTCTCAGAATTACCCCAATCCCTTCAATCAGGTAACCGAGATCAAATACACTTTGCCACAGGATGGGTGGGTCAGGCTAGAGGTTTACAATATCTTGGGTCAGAGGGTGGCCATGTTGGCAGATGGTCAGCAGCAAGCTGGATACAAGTCCGTTAGGTGGGATGCCAATTCCTTGGCCAGCGGGATTTATTTTTACAGGCTTACAGCAGGAGAGTTTACAAAGACGAAGAAAATGGTGCTAATCAAGTAGACGCACTCATCAACAGTGGGACAAAATCCGAAGGGAGGAGAGAAAGGGCTCCTTCCTTTCTTTATGTCGTGAGCAGATGTCATCGAAAATATGCTCTGAATCTCTTGATCAAAAGCAGGGGCTTTTCAAGAGTCGCCCCCTCGGAAAGGCCATATTCATCTCTCCTATATCCCTTTATTAAAGTCTGTTAGAGAAATTTGTTGTTTTTCGTTGGCGGTGGTTGAAGAGATTCTGTGTAAGGGCAGAAATTTCTTGCATTCTGTCTTATTTATAGTTAAGTTAAAAACAAGGCGTTGCGACTCTGATCTGCATTTTTCTCGCGTTTCAAAATCCCCAGTTTACCACCCCTAAGGGGGTGGTAAAACCATGTTTACCTACCCTAAGCCCTGTCGAGGAGATGAATCTAAAAGTCCGCATTGCCATCATCTCCGTTGTCATCAATGTTTTCCTGGTGGGCATCAAATTTCTGCTGGCCAGATGGACATATAGTAGCTCCATCCTCGCTGACGCCATACATTCCCTTTCTGATATACTGGTCTCCCTGCTGGTCCTCAGCGGCCTTGTTCTATCAATTCTGATCAAAAAGAGTCAAACCGCTCGTTGGCGCAAAGTCGAGGACATCGTGGCCATCGCAGTAGGTCTGTTCATTCTTCTCGCCGCCGTCCAGATCTTCGCCGGCGCAGTGGCTGGTCCCCCGAAAGAGCTGATTCGCTTGCCGATAGCATTAGTGGGCATCTTCTTGTGCATTTTGGTCTCCGGTTTCGTCGCCCGACTTAAAATAAGGGTGGGAGAGGAGCAGTCCTCCCGTAGCCTAGTGGCTGATGGCTATCACTCGCGAATGGACATGTATTCCTCCATCGGGGTGATGAGTGGTCTGGTGGGTGGGATGATTGGCCTCAATTTGGATGCCCAGGCTGCTGGATTGATTGCCTTGCTCATCGCCGCCACGGGTTTGGAGGTCATTTATGGAGCTGTCAAGGCGCTGTTGAGAGGAACATCGCTGGAGGAATATTGGCTGGCTAATCTCTTTGGCCATCCACTGGTGGGATCGAAAAAGACCTGGAGATTAGGCCGTAAATCTCTTGAGATCATTCTGTGGATGCGCCATCGAAGCCGATCTCTGGTGCTCTGGCCGTTAGGGATAATCATTCTTCTCTGGCTTTCTTCAGGATTATATGTTGTAAGTCCAGGAGAGCGAGCGCTGGTGTTTCGATTTGGCCGGTTGTTGGACCCTTCAGGTCAAGGTCCTGGTCTGCACGTGCACCTGCCATGGCCTGTGGATATGATGCAAAAGACCTCTATGAGTGCCATGAGGCGGGTCGAAATAGGTTTTCGCACCCAGCCCACCAACTGGGGGGAGGATGTGCGCTCCTACCAATGGGAGAGCCGGCACATTGTGGGAAAATATACCAAAAAACCCGAAGAGTCTATCATGTTCACCGGCGACGAAAATTTCATCGACATCAACACCATCGTTCAGTATCAGGTGGCCGAAATAACATCATTTCTGTTGCACGTGGAAGATCCAGAGACCTTAGTCAAGTCGGCGGCCGAGGAAGCCATCAGGATCGTTGTGGCCATGGAGCCCCTGGACGATCTGCTCACCTCTGAGCGATCGCGTGTGGAGAAGCAGATTCTGGAAGTTCTTCACAAGACTTTGGCGAATAATGATGCGGGCATCAAGGTGACCGCAGTGAAACTTCAGGATGTCCACCCTCCTTTAGAGGTGGTGGATGCCTTTCGAGAGGTGGCCAGTGCGAGGGAGGACAAAAATAGATTAATCAACGAGGCCTACGCATATCGAAACGAGGTGCTTCCCAGGGCGCGGGGTAATGTGGTTGGTGAAATTCACAAAGCAGAAGCCGAAAAGCAGGAGAGGATACATCACGCTCGGGGCGAGGCCCAGAAATTTATGGCACTCTTTGGAGAATATCAGAAGGCTCGCGAGGTCACCGAGGTACGTATGTTCCTGGAGACCATGGAGCAGTCACTCACTGGATTGGAGAAATTCATCGTCGAACCTAATGCATCCAAGGAACCTCTGGATCTCAGATTTTTTAAAGGTCAAGAAGCAGAAATTTATGAAGGGGTAGAAAGATGAAGAGAAAACTGATAGTCCCCCTCATTCTTGCCGGATTTCTCATTCTCTTGCTGAACTCCATACTTTTCCAGGTTGATGAGACGGAATTCGTTATCATCACACAATTTGGAAAGCCCGTTCGAGTGATTTCAACGGCGGGCCTACAGGTGAAGTGGCCGGACCCCGCCCAATCGCTAAGGCGGCTTGATAGACGGCTGCTGCTCTTCGATCCGGAGGCAGGTGAGTTTTTGACCCAGGACAAGAAGAACGTGTTGGTAGATACCTACATAGGCTGGCGTATAGAGGAGCCCTTGAAGTTTCTTGAGGCCGTGAAAGAGCGACCAGTGGCTGAGATTTTTCTGGCCGACATCGCCTCAGCGACCATTGGGGCGGCTCTGGGCAATTATCCTCTATCAGCTTTGGCTTCTATCGATCCTCTGGAGATCAAAGTAGACCAGATTATGGAGGAAGTGAGCGCCAAGTGTCGAGATAAGGCAGGCCGCGATTATGGTATTGAGATCCTGCAGGTTCACCTTAAGAGGTTGAATTTGCCCGATCAGAATAAGGAGAGTGTCTTCCAGCGCATGCGCACAGAGCGAGAGCGCATGGCTAAAAAGTACCGCTCCGAAGGAGAGGAGGAGGCTATTAAAATACGTGCTGAGGCCGACAGAGAATGTCGAGCGATCCTCTCCGAGGCTTATGAGCAGGCGCAGAAGATCATCGGGGAGGGGGATGCAGAAGCAGCCCGCGTTTACGCTGCGGCTTTTAACCGGGATCCTCGTTTCTATAAGTTAGTTAGGACTTTGGAGTCTTACACAAAATTCTTGAACGAGAAAACCACCGTGGTGCTGTCCACAGATTCAGAACTCCTGAAGCTACTCACCGAAGGCAAATCCCAGAAGTAAGCGAGGGAGCATGGTCAAGAAGGATCAATCGCTTCTTCCCAAGACAGTTTTCCAGCAGGTGAAGGCGGCTTTGCCGACTTGGCGCAAGCTCGCTCTCATAGGCAGTTTCTGTCTCGTGGGGTTCTATTTACTTTCTGGCACTTATGTGGTTCAGCCTAACGAGCTGGGCGTGGTCCGGCGTTTTGGCCGAGTCGTGAATGATCGGGTGATGCCGGGAATCCACTATCATCTGCCCTGGCCATTCGAGAAGATCAACCGTCCAAAGACCCTCCAAGTTAAAGTAATGAGTGTCGGTTTCCGGATGGTAGATAAAATGAAGGGACTTGGTCCTCAGCCTGAGGAGACGCAGAAGCTCACCGGGGATGAGAACATCATCAATGTCCAGATGATCGTACAGTATAGGGTTGGGGATCCCCGAGCTTACCTGTTTTCCGTGGAATCGCCACGTTGGCTCGTGCGCAAAGCTGCTGAGAGCTGTCTTACCGAGATCATCGGTTCAATGGGTGTAGATCAGGTTTTGACCACGGATAAGCTGATTATTCAGGAGCGTGTGAAGACAGAGGCCCAGGCGATCTTGGACGAATACGCATGCGGGCTGAGGATTTCCGGAGCTTATTTCCTGGACATCAGTCCTCCGGCGGAAGTGGCTTTTGCCTTTCGAGATGTGGCCAGCGCCCGGGAAGATAGAAATCGTCTGATCAACGAAGCTCATGGCTATCGGAACGAGAAACTACCAAAAGTGAGGGGACAAGCCCAGGCGATGGTTAAAGAGGCCGAAGCCTATAGAACCGAGCGAGTGAATCGAGCCCAGGGGGAGGCGGAGCGTTTCCTGGCTGTGTTGAAGGAGTACCGCGAGAGCAGGGATGTTACCGAGACCCGGTTATATGTAGAGGCCGTGGAGAAGATTTTCCCCAAGATCCGTAAGTACGTTTTGGATAGGGAGCATGGAGAGGGGGTAGTGGATCTGAAGATGATCACCCCCGGTCAGGAATAGGTGCCAGGAGACGATTATCGTTCGTCGATGAGACCATTGAAATCTGAAAGTACATAGCTAGGAGTTGTAAGCAATTACCGTTGTTACAGATCGTTCACCTCGACAATATGCGGAGGGTAGCTATGGGAACAGAGATACAGAGAAGAAAGTCTCACTTTTGCACCGTGTGTCAAAGAGTTGTGAGAATGAATATGTTGCGCAAGGGGCTTGCTGATCAGGTTACCTGGCTCAGTTGTCCAAACTGCGAGGGAATCGTTCCGTTGCTTTCCGCTGCGGCCAAGGAGATGATGGGGCTGAAAGAAAAGCTTCCGGGAACGGTGATGAAAAGTGAGTGCGCTGAATACGACCTCTGTGGGACCTACGATGTCGGTCAGATTTTCTACCACAAAGTTTGGGATGACTACGGAATTGTGATGGAGAAGGGAAAGGAATCCCAGAAGGGAAGGGCTATTCTGGTCTCTTTCCTTAAAGGGGGGATGAAAAAGATCGTCGAGAATTACCAGTCACTTGAGAAGTAGTGCGCCTATAGCTGATCAATTCCTGTTTAATGGTCATAAATCTCATCTTTGCCCAATAACTTAATGATTTGATCTAGGAATATTGCTTTTTAAATACCCCAGATGTATGGGAGGAAGAGCACATGGTACATGCTATCTGCCACGTGGAGATTCCAACCACTGACTTTGAGAAAGCTAAGACATTCTACTCCAATCTGTTCGGATGGCAAATCACGCTGATGCCTCAAATGAACTGGGCTTCCTTCGAGACGGGCATGGACCCTGGCGGTGGGTTCAACAGGGTTGATAGGGTCGAATCCGTTGGCGAGCATGGTGTGCTCATCTATGTGAGCGTCGATGAGATCCAAGAGACTCTGGCCAAGGTCATGGAGCTGGGGGGCAGCGTGATCAAGGAGAAGACAGAGATTCCAGAAATAGGCTGGTACGCCCTTTTCGGGGATCTGGACGGGAACGTCGTTGGGATCTATCAGCCCAGATCCTAGTCTGGAATTCTTCTGGTAAGCTCTGTATGAAAAAGGGCCGGCTGAAAAGCCGGCCCTCGACGTTTATACAGATCCGCTAAACTGTGGCAATCTAGGAAACTACTTCCTTCTGCGAGACTGTTCCTCTCTGCTAGAGCTCTCCTTTGAGCTCTGCTTGGAACTCCGCTGGCTGCTGGAAGATTGCTGTTTTGAGCCCGAATCTTGAGAGCTCTTTTGAGACCTGCTCTTCTCCTTTTTGGAACCGCCGCTGAAGAATTTGGCAACACTGCCGATCACTTTGCTGAGACCGGAGCTGCGGCGAGAGCTCTTCTTCACGCTCTTAGTGACTCTCTCGGACGATTTTTTCTCCCGGTTAAGTGTCTCATCTCTGGATTTTTCGGATTCCCGAGAAGGCCGCATTTCCATCCGGGTTTGCTTTTTTGAGGCCTTTGCGCGGTCCGTTGGAGTGGAACCGTCCCTTGACTTGCGCTCCCTTATGCTCTTCTCCCGGTTTTCGTTGATGACATCCGTTCGCGTTCGGCGGTTTGGAGTCGACGCTTTCTCCTTGATTACCTCCGCGGGTTGGCTGGGTCCACTGGGCGAAGGACGCCTTCTCTGTTCCCATGCAGCTGTGCCCGTCTCATCGCCCGGCTTCGCTGGACGTCCGCCACCGCCGTCCCGCCGCACCGGTTTTTCCCGGTACCAGTCGGGCTTGCGCCGGTCCCTATAGTAGTGGCCTTTCCATGTGTATCGGCGGCCGCTATCCCGGTCGATATACCAGTATACATAGATGGGCCGACAGCCGCGGCACCACCACCAGGAACGACACCAATAGTGATCCCAGTAGAAGTCCAAGAAGATGTTCGCATGCACGTAAGGATCCCACCAGGGCTCATAGTAGTAGTGTGGATACCAGTGGTAGACGATGTAGCGGGGGTAGGGTACCCACCGGCGGACGTAAAACCAGCTTATATCGCTGGAATAACCCTCTGGGTCGTGGTCCCCATCTCCCCAAACCAACTGTTGGTTGATCTCTTGAATGGCCAGATGGGGATCCCCAGTGATGCGTCCCATGGGCCAGTAGATGTCGCTTTCCACATCCTCGCCTAGGTCGTGGAGAGCCTGAACATCAAGGGGGTAGTGAGATGCCACGGCCACCACATATTCGATGCCCGTGGGGCTGTCCACTATGAGATCGTAGTCATCATAAGGATCGGGGATCTCGTAGATCATCCCCGCCGCGACCCAGGCCCGGTCGTTGTATTTCGGGTAGAGAACGTGAACGAAACCCTCGGTGTCCACGTTGTAGACCACCACGTAGCAATCCTCGGAGGTTTGAAAGTAGGCCCGCACATGCTGACCAGGTTTATATACAGCGCCGTTGTGCTTGTTGAGCCACACCTCCACCTCCAGATGTCTGGAGGGACGGTCGCCCACCTCTTCAAAGGCCGACGCCAGATGGGACCAGGCCGTCGCCGTCCCAATGATGAGCAATACTATCAAAAGCTTTCTCATGGAAATCGCCCCCTTTACTTTCCTTGTTCCTTGTTTTCAATTTTGGGCTCACGGCTGGGTCTGGTGATGGGTATCTCATAGTTAGACCCCACATTTCTGGGCGCACGAAGGTCGGGGGGTTGCTGGTTTCCAGACGTAGGTAGAGTTTTTAGCTCCGGATTGCCCTCATCCACTTGAAAAGCCCAGTCGATGACCACATAGTCGTAACCGATATGTACCACCTGGAATTTGGCGAAGTTATTCTCCCAGGTCCAGACCAGATAGGCATGGTCCTCGTAGAGCCGCACCGTGTCGGCGATGTCCACAGACCAACCGCCATCCGGGGCCCAATCGATTTCGTCCAGTGAGTTGACATATCCGGCGTATTGGACATCCGTCCCGTAAATGGCGCCTTGATACTCTACATCTGTACTGGCCAGACAGTACCGACCGTTTAACCAGAGAAGATATAAGTCCACAAAAGGATCGTCCCACGATTGGATCATGTGGTGATAATATCCGGAGAAGTCCACGCCCGCCCTGGCGTCCTCATCGTAGATGATCAGATCGAAACCCTCGGGACGAGGGGTGTCGTGTACCGTCTCATAGCTCAAATCGCTTTCATTTCCATCCCAGTCGTAAGAAGACACGGCGTAATAATAGACGACACCATTTTGCACATCCTGGTCCACGAAGTAGTTATCCTCGCTTCGGCCGATACGTCTGTAGATCCCGTCTTCTCGTGGGCTGCGGTAGATTTTGTACCCGTCCAGGTCCTCGATGCGCACCTCACTCCACAGGACCTCCACCAAACCGTCCCCGGTGATGGTGTACACACCCGAAGGAATGGGGGGAGGTGTGTAATCGCTGCAGCGATTGACGTCGCTGCACCCAATCATCGTAAGTCCTACCCACATCGGGAGCAGAAACCTCAGTAGCAAGAGTCTCTTTTTCATCGAGATGCACCCCCTCTCCGTAATAGGATCAGTGACGCTTGGTCCGAGCTGATTCTTCCTGGTATGATCCTTTTTCACGAGATGAACCCTCATTGGACGATTTCTTTTGGCCAGAGCTGTTTTGGCTTTTGCTGCTGTTTTCCTCTCTAGCTTCTCGTTTTTTGACCTGCTTCTCTTCTGGGCGATCGTCTCTTTGTTTTTGGCTCTTGGAGATCTGTGAAGATTCTTTTTCACGCGTTGATCTGTCAATAGACGATTTCTTTTGGCTGGAGCTGCTCTGTTTTTGGTTCTTGCTCTCCTCTCTGGTGTCACGTTTTTTAACTTGCTTCTCTGGGCGACCATCGCTTTGCCTCTCATCCTTAGAGGCCTCTCTCTCTTGGCGCGGAGGACTTTCTGATTTCACTGCCTCGCGACTTTTCGCCTTGGTATCCTCTCTTTTGATGTCCCGTATCATCTCCCGCAGTCTGGTGTTGAATTTTTTATCAAAGAGCTCATATTTTGCCTGTTGCTCCACGGTGAGAATTTTGGAGATCTTCTTGCGAAATTGATCCTCGTTAGCCCGGCACTGTTTATCGATGTCTTTAAGACGAGCCATTTTTTTCTGGATCAGACCCCTGTTTTTCTCCTTGGCCTCCAAGAGTTGATCCAATTCCTTTTCTTCAGCCTCGCGCTGTTTGCGCAACTCCTCTTTTTGCTCTTGATAGGCCTTCTGCGCGGGGAAAAGGACCTGAGCCTGTTCCTCGGAGAGGTTCAAGTCCTCGGTCAACTGCCAGGCCTTCACGCTGCTGATCTGTTTGCGAACTTTCTCTTTTTCCTGTTCCTTCAGACAGAAGGCCATTGGAGAATTCAAAAGGATGAGAGCGCTGACCAAAAACAATGTCGCTTTGCGTATCATGTTCCCCTCCTGGGCATAGAATTTGCGGTGAACAATTCTGTTACCCTATAATCTTTTCCAATCTTGATGACAGCTCCATAAGCTGTGGTTCTGAGAGGTCTTCCAGCAAGTCCTCGAGAGCTGACTCTGGCGCACGTTCTTCCTCGATAACCGTCTCCCAAAGGCCCGGGTCCTCTCCCATTTTTTCTTGAACTAACAGCTGCTCTAGAGCTAGTGCTGGCCGAGGTATGGTCGCCAACAACACTACCAAAGAGTCCTCTACAGTTTCTGCAGGTTCGAACTCCTCCATGCTCGACCACTCATCCCCCAGTTGCACCAAATTCCGCAGGCCTTCTTGCTCCAGGTGGGCTAGGAGAGAGCCCTCTCCAGGCACAGGGGGATGGGGAGAGCGCGACCACCACAGAAAGAGGAAAACCAGAAGTGAAGCGACCACCACCGCCGGTACCCAGGCTCTGGCCGGAAAGGGAGGTCTCACACGAGAGACACCCTCTTTCTCCCTGATGCCCTGGCGCACAACGTGCCTCAGCTCCATCCAGAAACTCTCATCTGGTTCATGAAAGGACCTCTGGCTCAGAAGGTTCAAGGTTTTCTGTAAAGAGGCCTTTTCGTCAGCGCAGCGAGGGCAGACTTTCAAGTGTTGGCCCACCCTTCGTTGCTCCTCCGGAGTAAGCTGGTTTTCCAGATGCGCTACCAGCGACGCCTGGACGCGTTTACAGTGGGCTCGGATCCGGCGGCTTACTTCTTTAGGACTCGATTTGGCCATGATCAAGCAACCTTTTGCGCAGTTTCTTAACCGCTTGACAATAACTGGATTTGATGGCCCCTTCGGTGCGGTTCATGATCTCGGCGATCTCCTTGTGGGGCAATTCTTCATAGTAGTGCATCACGAAAATGGCTCGCTGCTTCGGCGGCAGAGCGGCGATGGCCTGATCGATCTGTTGGCCTAGGTCCTTCAACGCAAGATCTCGTGCCGGCCTGCCCAGCGGCGATCTGAGCATGTGAGACACCTCGGAGAGAGAAAGATGTTGGCGAAACTTCTTCCGGCGAATATGGCTGATGCACAGATTAACGGTGATACGATGCAGCCAAGTGCCAAAGCTGGAGCCGAATTTGAAGTTTTTCAGAGATCGGAAAGCCCGAATGAAAGCCTCTTGGGTGACATCAGCCGCCTCGTCATGGTCTCCCAACATGCCCAGGGCGACGCGGTAGACTTTCTTTTGGTGGAGGATCATAAGTCTGTCGAAGGCCCATTGCTCGCCCCGCAGGAACTTTTGAATCAGTTCATTCTCTTCGGCTACTTTGTCGACACCCAATGAGAAGCTCCATTAATTGGACGCCCAGGTACAGCGGGCGTTTAAAAAATTTTCGATGCTTATCGCTAAATTAGCAAATCCTTTGATCTTTCCTCACATAATATAACAGGTTAAAAGAGGGAACTCCACTAAAAATTATACTGTTTCACCCTTCCTTTGTTTTCTTCAAATAGCGGAACGCTGCGGGAGAATGCTGAACTAACGAAGATATATCCGGTTTTACTTTCTTGACTCGCTCATAAAAGTGTTCTATTATGTGAGATGAAGCCAGAGAAGGGAAATCAATTGTCTCCGGGAGGTCTCTTCATGGATAGGATGGGTCGAATGATGGCCGTTTCCCTGCTAGGGATATTGACCATCTTGTTGTTGAGAGGAATTCCGCATGCTACAGATTATGTCTTTCCTGACACCGTAGGTATCTCTGCTACAAGAGCCTTCGATTCGACTTTGGTGAGCGAAGGGGACACCCTCGTGGTGACGGTGAGCTTGATCAACTCAGAGCCGGACTCGCTGCGCAACCTGTATTTTGCTGATCACATACCCCAGGAGTTATTCGATATCTCCACCGTGGAGGTTTGGGTCAATGGCGTTTTGCTGTCCGACACGGCCTATATTCACGAAGTAGGTGCAGGAGACGAGGTTTTTATCGGCACAGAGCCCCACCGTTGGGTCATTGAAGCACCACCGGACTCCCTGGGAGATCGCCCATGCAGCCAGATCATCAATCCCAGCACGGGAAGCCTGCAAATTGTCTACACGGCACGATGTACCACCGGTGGCAGGCTCCATTTTCCGGGATACACCTGGTCAGGCCAGCTTACTGGAACGAACGTTGTGGAGACTTTTGGCTACAATGACTCCGTTCTCGTCTCCTCGGACATCCTCTCAACGATAGATGATCTGGGGGTGATTCTTTCTGGTGCGGACATATTCCTGTTCTGGAGTCCTCCCCGGGACGATGTGGGCATCGATCATTACGTGGTCTTTCGGGATACCTTTCCGGAATTTGACTCCGGCGGTGGTGATTCCATCGGTGTCACTATGGACACCTTTTATGTGGAAGAGGCGGCTGGCTGCATCGGTGATCCGGGGACGAATTGCTTCTATCTGGTTCGTGCCGTAGATATCACCGGCAAGGAATCCGACGACTCCAACTGTGCCGGCGAATTCGATAGATACCTGGATAATGCGAAGTGATGGAGAACTAAGCCTTAGCTTATTGGGTGTAGGGTTTCAAGGAGAGCGGCCGTGATACGACCAGAAAAGATGAAACCTAGTTGTAAGGATGGAAAATCCAGGGCGACCATCAGTCGGCGCCAATTCATTAGAGATCTGTCGACTGGCGCCGCCGGAGTGGCCCTGGCAAGTTCATTTTCTGGCCTGGCGCTGTCTGAAGCCAAAAAGGCCCAAGATTTGAGCAAGGTGGTCATCGCCCGGCATCCCAATTCGGTCATAGGGTCTTTACCAAGCGTCACCTTCGACCAGAGCGTCGTGGGCGAGTTGGTCAATTTGGCCATCGCCGATCTTACCGGCCAGGAGGCGCCGGGGCTTGCTTGGGCGCAGGTATTTCCGGGACTCACCGCCAGCAACGTGATTGGCATCAAGGTCAATTGCATCAACAGTTCCTGCTCCAGCCATCCCGAGGTGGCTCACGCCATAGTTGAGGGCCTGGCCAGCATGCAGGTAGGGTCAGGCAATTTCCCCCGGAACAACATCATTGTCTGGGATAGACTTAATGCTGAACTGAGCAACGCGGGGTATAACCATTACACCGGTTCCGACCCAGATGCGGTTCGCTGTTTTGGCACTGATGAATCCGGATACGGATACGATTCGGGCTCATCCATTATCGTCACCGGCCACACCTGCAATCCGAGCAGCATCCTCGCCCAGCACAGCGACTATCTCATCAACCTGGCCGTTTTAAAAAACTGGCAAGGTGCTGCAGGTGTCACCTTGAGCTTGAAAAATCACTTGGGATCAATTCATAATCCATCGGCAATGCACGGTATGGATCCGGACATCGCCGAACTCAGTGCGGAAATTCGAGATAGTTTGGACAACAAACACAGGCTGGCCATCATCGATGCGCTGGTGGGGGTGAGATTGGGGGGACCCGGAAGTAGCCCTCAGTTCATCTACGGCGGGATTATTATAGGCACCGATCTAGTGGCCGTGGACTACAATGGCAGACAAGTCCTTGCCGACAACGGCTGTGCCACCACCGGCGCTGCTACTTATATCGAAACTGCCGACGACACATACGAACTCGGCACGGCCAACCCAGCGGAGATGGACGTGGTGGAGCACAATCCCATCGCGCCAGCTACCCGAGAGCATGTGGACAAGATGATTCGCTTTCACAAAGAGGGTCTCGCCACTCCCCTGCAGGTTCAGTGGGCTATCAATCGATACGCTCGTGGTATGTGAGTCTTTTTCCGCAAGAAGGTTCTCCATGTGGCAAACAGCGTGGGCCATCCTTGGTCTTTTGATTTTCATCGCCGTCCCTGCCGGGGTAGCGGAATTGAATTCCTTCCTGCCAGAGAGCGATGAGATAGCTGGCTGGACGACCTATCAATGGCCGCAGGATGAAGATGAGCTCTACTTGCTCATCGACGGAGCTGGGATTGTGTACGTTGAACACGGCTTTCAGGAGGCCGTCTTTCAGAAGTATTACGATGCTGACTTCATTGAACTATTGCTGGAGATATACGATCAAGGAAGCACCATCAATGCCGAGAGCACCTATCATGATCCTGCTCTGGAAATAGGCTGGGAGGTGCCTTGCGATAATTTCGGCGTCGAGGGGCGGGTAGACACCATGGCTCTGGGTTCCTACAAGGCGGAGTTCTGGAGAGATCGGTACTTCGTGCGGGGAACCATCATTCAGAAAAGCTCTTATAGTCTTCAGGTTCTGAAGGATTTGTGTCAATTGGTTGACCAGAAGCTGGGGGCAAAGCCAGCGGTGGATGGCCTTCCCACAAACGGGGAAATGCCCGGCTGGAAGCGATACCTGATGGCCACCGATTCTTTGTCTCTCACCTCTTTGTTAGACGACGAGGCGGACCTCTTTTGGGGGTGCGGATGTACAACCGGCCTCAGGCAAAACTACTACAACGGGCAGTTTATCCTTCTGCAACTGGAGCTTTTTGATCTCGGCACCACCAGCAACGCTCAGTCCCTGTATCACGATCCCCATCTTGAAACCGGGGAGGAAGTTCTTCTGACTGATTTCGGCCAGGAGGGTCGACTGGACACGACCAGCTCGTGGACATACAGCGCCCAGTTTTGGCGAGACCGAAATCTGGCCCGCCTGCTGATTCAGGATAAATCGGATTCCTCCCTAGCGGATCTGGTTTCCTTCTGTCAGCTGGTAGATCAGAAGATTCAGGCTACTCCTATTGAGGGGGGAGGGTTGATCGCTGAGCAGGAACCTGTTCACTGGGAGCTGATTCAGGCCTTCCCCAACCCTTTTAACGACCGAGTGGTCATCCAGTATCGGATACCACAGGACTGGGATAGCCAGCAGCCCTTTCAGTTGCACATATGCAATGTGGTCGGGCAGAGGATCAGGAAAATTTGTTTGTCCCAAGAGCCGATTCCGGGACGCTACGCAATCCCCTGGGATGGGCGCGATGATCTGGGCAGAGCCGTGGCCTCAGGGATTTATTTCTGCCACATGCAATGCGGTTCTAAGGTTAGGACCACCAAGTTAGTCCTTTGCCGGTGAGGGATCGGAGGAAAATATCCTTGACAATGAAAACGACAGGGGGTTATTTTGAAACGAGGTTATGACGCTATGGATAAATCGAAATCTCACCGAAGGCGATTGAGTCGCCGCAACTTTATAAAGCGAGCGACCTGGGGCACCGCCGGCTTCGCTCTAGCGTCATCTCTCACCGATTTCCCCCTGGGGACCTCCTGGGGCGATAGCCAGCCCAGCAGGGTGGTGATCGTTACCGATGAGGCCGCCTCCGCTGGATCTACCATCGTTGCCGATGTGGTTCATGTGATGATGGACCGGGCCATCATGGAGCTTACCGATGAGATCTCTGTCGGCGCGGCATGGCTGTCCCTATTTCCTGGCATTACCTCCGCCAGTCAAATTGGCATCAAGGTCAATTGCATTAACCGCTACTGTTCCAGTCATCCGGAGGTGGCCTATGCCATCGCGGAGGGCTTGGCCCGCATGCAGGTGGGGGGGAGCGATTTTCCCCGGAACAACATCATCATCTGGGACAGAACCAATAATGAGCTGAGCAACGCCGGCTATAGCCGCTATACCGGCTCCGACCCGGACACGGTGCGCTGTTTCGGCACGGATCAATCTGGATATGGCTACGACCCTGCCTCTCTTCAAGTCAATGGCCGCACCTGTTATCCAAGCAGCATTATGAGCCAACACTGCGATTATCTCATCAACCTCTCTGTGCTGAAAAATCACAGTACGTCGGGTGTGACCTTCAGCCTCAAGAATCACTATGGCAGCATCCACAACCCTGGAGCGCTCCACGGGTCCTATTGCGATCCCTACCTTCCCGCCCTGAACCAACAGATTCGTGATCAGCTGGGCAATCCCCAGGTGGTGAGCATCTGCGATGGCATCTTCGGGATATATAGTGGAGGCCCAAGTGGATATCCCCAATTTGCGTATAATGGTATCCTGTTGAGCCAGGACCCGGTGGCCCTGGATTACCAGGGTATGCTGATCCTCGCTAATCATGGCTGCCAGACCACGGGTATGGCCACGCACATCGCCACTGCTGCCGGCGTACCCTACAATTTGGGCACCAATGATCCCGGGCAAATGGACGTGCGGCATATCGTCAATCCATCCACGGGTGTTTCTGAGGATAACAGACCGAGCCTCCAGCCTGGGGGATACCGCCTGGGGCATGCCTATCCCAATCCCTTTAACGCGCGAACGGTCGTTCCCTACCATATCGGGGGCCAAAGGCCGGTTCCCGTTCGGGTGGAGGTGTTTAACGTTCGCGGCCAGAGAGTCTCGACCCTGTTTCAGGGGATGCGCGGACCTGGAGACTATCTGGTTGCCTGGGAGGGTCAGGATGAGCGGGGTGGACTGGTGGCTAGCGGTTTGTATTTCTGTCGGTTGCAGACCCCCAACTATGCCGCCAACGCAAAGATGATCCTGACGAGGTAATCTGGGGAGATGATATTCATGAAATTCCGAATGATTTTTCCGCTCTCTATCATTCTGCTGGCTATGGTCTTGGCGGGCTGTTCCAAAGAGAAAGGTACTGATCCGGGAGAGAAAGTCCTGGACCCCGTGGATGTGTTACCCACAGCCGACGAAATAAGCGGCTGGACGCCTCAGGGGGATCCCCAGGAGTGGGTAGGGCAGGCCCTCTATCAGCCGATTAACGGCGAGGCTGAGATTTACATACGATACGGTTTTGAGGAAGCAGCCTTCCAAGACTATCAAGGATCCGGCTCCTGGTCCAACACCACACTCTCGGTGCGGGTCTTTCAACAAGAGAGCGCCAATCAGGCCCAGGCGCTGTACGAAGATCCTGGGTCCGGAACGGGCACCCCGTGGACGGGGACCGATGCGGTTGGCACCCAGGCTCGGACAGAACAGTTTTCCTTGAGCTGCTCTGTCGAGTTCCATGAGGACAAGTTCTTCGTCACCATCGACATCTACAGTGGAGAGGATCAAGCCCTGGACGTGGCCAAACTCTTCGCTCGAAACATATCGGGCAAAATCTCCTGAGAGATAATGCCAAATGCTGATCCATGAAAGGAACGAGGGATGGGGGAACACCTATCTCGGCGTGAGTTCATCAAAAAAAGCGCCGGAGCGGCCATTGGCTTGGGGACCTTGTTACCCTCTTGGTTTCAAGCCTTTGCCCAGGAGGAGAGGGCCACAACCCTGGTGCAGGTGAAGGGGCCTGTGGTGGCGGCTGTGCGCAAGGCCGTGGATCTGTTAGGAGGGATGAGCGCCTTCGTGCAGAAGGATCAAAGGGTGCTGCTGAAGCCCAACGCCTCCTTCGGCTCACCACCAGAGTGGGGAGCCACCACCAGCGCCCAGGTGGTGAAGACTGTGGCCGAGATGTGCCTGGAGGTCGGCGCCCGGAAGGTGATCATTTTCGATCACCCCCTCCAGTCTCCCGCCATCTGTCTGAAACAGACGAGATTAAAAGAGGCTTGCAGTGATCTTGATGGTGTCACGGTGGTGTTGTCTGACCGGCAACGGTTTTTCGAACAGGTGACGGTACCAGATGGGTCGGCTTTGTCGCAGGTGGAGGTGGCCAAAGAGGTCCTCAAGGCCGACGTGATTATCAATCTGCCGACGGCCAAATCTCACTCCGCCACGGGCGTCAGCCTGGGGATGAAGAACCTGATGGGCCTCATCTGGGACCGGGGTCACTTCCATCAGGCCACCGATCTTCATCAGGCCATCGCAGAGCTCTCCACTGTCATCCGGCCAAACCTCACCCTGGTGGACGCCACCCGGGCTTTGGTTACTGGCGGCCCCAGAGGGCCGGGCAAGATTCTCGACCTGAACGCCATAGTGGCTGGCCTCGATCCCGTGGCCGTGGACGCCCATGTGATCCAGATGACCCCCTGGCAAAATCGCTCCCTGACGGGCAAACAGGTGGCGCACATATCGGCCGCTCATGATCTGGGGCTGGGCAAGATCGATCTGGAGCAGGTGCAGCTCACCGAGGTCGAGCTGGGATGAAGGCCCAAACCATTCGGGCAGTGATCCAAGGTCTGTTTCTGCTTTTTTTTCTGCTCCTCTTCGCCCTGACCAAGTTTCCCCTGGGCAGCCCCATCCCTGTGGAATTGCTATTGAGGCTGGATCCGTTGGCTGCCGCGATCTCATTTCTGGCTGGCCGGACCGTAGTTCCAAGAATGTTGCTCTCCCTGGGACTTTTGGGAGTCACCATTTTTTTGGGGCGTTTTTTTTGCGGCTATGTGTGTCCTCTGGGAACGACCATCGACATTTCCGACCGTTTTCTCTGCTCCAAAAAGCTTGCCCGCTTAAAAATTAAAAATATTCCCCGACTTCCCAAATATTACCTGCTGGCTTTTCTTCTGCTTTTAGGCCTCTTGGGCCGTTCTCTACTCTGGCCCTTCGATCCCCTGGTGGCCTTCACGCGAAGCCTGACGGCCCTGCTCCATCCCACGGTTGTTTTCCTGAGCAATTTGGGCCTGGACGTTTTTCGTCCCCTGGCCGAGCGCTGGGAGATGGACG
>Ga0111203_104_pt1 | contig 122460 bp, 87 predicted proteins | sample DeeMarSWOR324_28_FD_80373 | JGI IMG/M metagenome (GOLD analysis project Ga0111203, IMG submission 80373) | candidate division Zixibacteria bacterium SM23_81 | reverse complement strand
CCCGCCGGATGGAGGATCACTTTCAGAGCTGGATCCTGAAGACTAAGGGGATGTTTCGGGAGAAGCTCAAGGAGATCATGAGGCGTAAGAGAGAGGAGTTGGGGGCGGGCTGAGGGAGGAAAACTACTCCAGCCCATATGTATCCAGCTCACATTTAGAGAAGCCCGTAATCTTAGATTATTTTTCCGCCTTCTCCAACTGATCGCTTCGCCACTTGAAATACTCTTGGAGGGCAAATTTGGTCACATATCCTGGCTCAGAAAGGATACGGTGAACTATTTCAGATTTAGGCTTACCGCTGGCATTAAGATGCATGTCATAATAACCTGACACTTTTGCAAAGACAGTCCGTTCACTGTTCAGCTTCGGTGGGGGAACGGGAAACGTTAGATACGCCCGTTGACCAACTTCTGGCATGACATAGTAGTTTGCATCAGTGGATTCAAGAACGGAGCGTAGATCTACTCCATCGTGGCCAGTAGCGCTACTGGCAGAGATGTCGTGGAATTCAAATGGGACATCTTGAGAATAATCCACCGCGAAAGAATTGAGTTGCCAGAAACCGGTCGGCGGTGACACTCGGATCTTCAGCGTGTCACCTTCAATGTCTGCCAAATCTAGCGGCACAACCCGCTCTTCCGCTATAAAGGGTCCACCTCCCATGATCTCTCCGCGATGAGCCCAAGTATTGGCAGCCCAAATATAGACCTGGAGTTTATAGATTTGCTCACGCTTATTCCAAGCGTTTAACATCTCCTTTTGTGCTGCGTTGTTGAGTCCCGCGTACCAATTCTCTAATTGATCCCCTCGAATTTCTGTCATCCTCCTGAGCATTTGTGAGCCCCATAGGGTGGTACAGCCATGCACGACCAACTTAGCCTTGTCAGCGTTGGCTGGTTTCGGGAAAGTCAAAAAGAGGGTATCTCGAAGATCCGCAGGATTAGCGGGGTCTTTGGAGAGAACGTCACTTTCCCAGAAAAGAAGATCCTTTTCGGAGAGCCATTGTTGCAAGTCCTCATTACGATGATCCACGGCTAGCAGAGGCTTTTGGAGAGCAGCCACGGTATATATGTTGCCGTCGGCGTCCTGTATCACATCCACTTCCTGGGGATGGTCCACTACCAAAAGCTTGAACTCATCCGTGTATTGTGTTTGGTTCACCTCATTGGTGAGCAGAAGGCGATACTCACCATCCACGGCGTTTAGATGTTCCAGCCGGCACAAATCCGTTCGCTGAAGACCTTCACAAATAGCACCCCCATAGGGTTCTCCATCGAAAATGAATTCATCTGCGTTGTAGGAATACACGAAGGGACATAGCCCCTTTTCGGTTAATGCATAGGACAAACCGCCCACAAACAGCAGCACTAAGACGCTTATTCCCAATATGCATGATCGGACTGCGTCAAACCTTTTAATGTACACCATCTTCACCTGCGAGAGTGGAATGCGTGTTAAGGTGCCATCTTTTAGGCGTCCTTCAATCATGTTCTCTCTGATATGGGCTCGAAGTCCTGGTGACGTCGTGAATTCAAAGATCTCCCCATCAACCGTGACCACTTTGGCGATAGAACAATCGGGATGTTGTTCCAGTTGCTCGCGGGAAATTTGACGTGGGGAGTAACATCCCTGCAAGTATGCGACAAAGCAGATCAAGGTGAATGCCACAATGGTTCTTTTAAACATCATGGGCCTCCCCTCTTGATAAGCCAGTAAGATTATTTTCCGAGTTGATTAATGAACTTGTTAAACTTTATTTAATAAAAAGCATTAAATTATGAGAAAAGTCAATTAAAATTTTCTTTTTCCCCAAGGCAACATTTGCCATTTGAGTTTACGATATTCATAAGTTCGTCCATTTCAACCTCGAGCTGCACTTTATAGTTCCCTGATATACAATACAAAAAAGGCGATCCTAAACCTTCGTCCCGCAGAGGCTCCCGCCTCTGCGGATATCGGGGTCAGGAGACCCCTCCTACGAAAATTTCGATTTTCGGCTTCCGGTTATCGGTTTCGATATCCGTTACGTTTGTCGCTTCCCGTATTTCGTTTGTCTTCAAACCCTAACCGTGTATTCATCTAGGCTGACAAAATACGACCAACGATTCTCGACGGCCGTAACGAGCTTCGAAACCGACAAACGAAGTTCGGTTTTCACGTGGCGTCGGGTGGCCTCACCCGACGCCGTAAACATACTATTCTTCTTCTTGTCATTCCGGCGAATGCCGAAATCTCGTTTTTACCAGATACTGCATGTTATGCTTTCAAACGAGATGCCTGCTCCCCGCTCCCCGCTTTCGCGAGGACAAGCTTCGCGGGGACAGGCTTCGCAGGCATGACAGGGTACTTAACAGCGAGCTCCGAACTCTTTCAACTCCCCAGATTCTCTCAACTCTCTTAACTTCATAAAAAAAAGCGGCCTCAACCAAGGCCGCCTTTTCACTATCTATGGAAAGCCGATCAACTTGAACGCACCGCCCTCCCCTCCCCATACACCAGCTGCCGGTAGCACTACCGCCCCGCTCTCCGGTAGCTCTCCTCTACGGCCCAAGATAGCGTGGATGAACAGAGCCTCAAAGCCCTTTCGCTTGGCTAATTGCATAAGGGCAAAGAGATGCTGGATGGTGCCGTGGGAGCTGTAGAAGGAGACGATGCCCAACAGATGAAGGTTGGTACCATCCCTCCGGGCCCCATCCATGGCCCACAAAAAGGCCTCATTCTCGAAGAAAGTTCCATCCTCCACTGCTTTATCAATTCTGGTTCGATCCGAGAGAATCTTCCGGCCGGCCCCGATGTGGAGATGCCCGGCCTCGGAGTTGCCCACCTTGCCCTCGGGCAGACCCACAGACGGCCCGGATGCTTTCAGCGTGGTATTCGGACAGGTGGCCAGCAGCCGGTCCATGTTGGGGGTGTCCGCCTGGGAGATGAGGTTTGTCTCACCAGGAGACTGCACGCCCCAGCCGTCCAGGATCAGAAGGAACAGCCGCTTCCGCTTGCCGTTCTCCGAGCATGTATAATTCTCCAGCAAGCTTTTTCCCGTCATGGCCTCAGGCTTGTCCAGCCCCATGATCTCCAACGCGGTGGGGGCCAAGTCCGGCAGGGCGCCGCCATCGCGTAGCGTGACCCCCGAACCCTTGGGCAGCTCCGGATCCACTAGAATGCAGGGCACCGGGCTATTGGTGTGGCCGGTGTCGATGGCTCCGTCCGGGTAATACCACTTCTCCACCGTGCCGTGATCAGCGGTGATCAGCACTGGTACCCCAGCCTTTTGGGCCGCCTCCACGGCCAGGCCCACCTGCGTATCCACCGCCTCTACGGCCCGCCTGATGGCCGCCTTGTTCTCCACGTGGCCAACCACGTCGGTGTTGCAGAAGTTGGCCACTACCAGGTCATAAGAGGGATCGTTGACTTTCTCGATGGTCTTTTGGCAGACCTGGGCGATATTCATCTCGGGAATTTGATCATAGTCACCCTCGATCTTCGGGGAGGGCACGATGACCCGTTCCTCTCCCGGAAAGGGCTCGCTGATCTTTCCGTTGAGGTAGAAAGTGATATGCACCGCCTTCTCCGACTCAACCACCTTGACCTGCTTGAGCCCCTGGCGGCTGACCACCTCGCTGAGGGTGTCGCGGATCTGTTGCTCAGGAGGAAAGGCCACCCGGACATCCAGCCCATCGGCATATTGGATCATTGTGCTCATGTTCACGCGAAGGTTCTTTTCCGTGGCGAAATCAGCGAATCCATCCTCGATCAAGCTCCGAGTCAACTCCACCTCTCGTTCTCCCCTGATATTATAGAAGATGACATAATCGCCGTTGCGGATTCTTCCGATGGGCTTTCCGGCCGCGTCCACCAGCACCAGGGGTTCCAGAGATTCATCCTCCTGACCGAGACGGTAAGATTGCCGCACCGCGGCAGCCATCGGAGACTTGCCTTCAGTCGACTTGCTCCAGCTCATGAGTTTCTCCAGTGGGATACAACTCCTTTATTCGCTTCCATTAGAATAATTGTATCATGACTTCTCATAGAAGTCAAGGATTATCGAAGACTTCAAAAAAAATCGTGGATCCTTATATCTGCACAGGTGGGAAAAGGTTCCTTTTGTCGATCTTCTCCAATTGCCAATACGGTGCTTCCCTTTGTCCTTAAGGGTCGAAAAATATCTTGCCTCCACAAGCATTTCCATGTTATACTACCTCAGATGCATTCAGGGCTAATTGTGAGACAAATGAGGAAGTTTCGACTTTCACCCCAACAGGAGGATTTCCGTGAGGAGAAGTTTTTGGGCAGCAGCGGTTGCTCTTGTTGTGCTTCTTAGCCAATCGCCAACTGTTGCCAGAGTTTCTGACCCTGTGAAGGACCTCCCCCCTTCTGAGATCCTAAAAAAACTCCCTCGTCACGAGGACAGGGAGCTCTTGCGCGAAGGAAAAGCTCGATATGAAACCCTGCTGCGAGCGGAAAAAGCCTATACGCCGCACTCATACGACGTCCTGCATTACGAAATTAACATGCATATCGATATCCCCGCAGACAGCGTGTCTATGGCTGCTGTGTTCATCGACTGCCGTAGCCAGACAGACACCCTGACCACAGTGGATTTGGACTTCTACGGAATGATCATCGACAGCGTGACCGTGGACGACGTCTCTATGAGCTATACACGCCAGGAGGATCGGCTCTTGGTTCCGCTGGGCACTTCTGTGAGTGAGGGGGATTCCTTTCGGGTGGGCGTCTACTATCACGGTCACCCCTACAGCCCGGGCTACTTCGGCCTGGTTATCGATCCGGACGTGACCTTTACCATGTGCGAGCCCGAGGGAGCCCGTCTGTGGTTCCCATGCTACGACAAACCCTCCGATAAGGCCACCGTGGACCTGAATATCGGCGTGCCGCCCGGCTATATCGTGGCCTCCAACGGAACGCTGGTGGAAACCGTGGTGAGCGAGAAAACTCCCCTGACTATCTACCATTGGTCGGAAGATTATCCCATCGCAACCTACTTGATCTCTCTGGCCATCTCACAGTATGCCACCTTTAGCTATTGGTACCACCACGATGGGGATTCCATGGAAATCGCCTGTTATGCTCCTCCGGCCGAATCCGCCAATGCCGCCGCTGATTTCGCCAACCTGCCGGAAATGCTCGCCTGTTACTCCGGGCTGTTTGGCCTCTATCCCTTCATAGAGGAAAAGTACGGCATGGCCACCTTTCCCTGGGGTGGTGCCATGGAACACCAAACCTGCACCTCCTGGGGTTTTCCTCTCCCCGGGAATCAGTACTATGATTGGGTGGTGGCCCACGAGCTGGCCCACCAGTGGTGGGGAGACTGGGTGTCCCCTGGTGATTGGCGTGATATTTGGCTCAATGAGGGGTTCGCCACCTATTCCGAGGCCCTATGGTGGGAGTACCTCTACGGTGACTGGGGCCTGAGATCATATATGGGCGAAATGCAGGACTACTATCTTTGGTGGGAAAATTCCGCTTACGGAGAGCGTTTTCCCATCTATGACCCGCCCCCCGGACGCATGTTCTCTTCCACGGAATATGAAAAGGCCGGCTGCGTCTTGCACATGCTGCGTTTCGCCGTGGGGGACTCAAACTTTTTCGACATCCTCAGGACATATGGCACCACCTTCGCATATGGCAATGCAATCACCGACGATTTCCAGGAAGTCTGCGAGGTCGAGAGCGGTCAAGACCTTGACTGGTTTTTTGACCAGTGGATCTACGACCAGGGATATCCCGAGTATAAATTCGTCTGGAGCTTCGAGAGCCAGGGGATGAAAGGCTATGAGGTGAACGTCTCCGTGGCTCAGGTTCAGGAAAATGCGCCCGTCTTCAATATGCCCATGGAGTTGCGCATCGTCACTGCCTTAGAGGAGATCATGGACACGATAGTCGTAGACCAGGCCTCTGAGGTGTTTCAGTTCGTCATTCAGGACGAGCCCTTGAGCGTAGAGTTGGATCCCAAACACTGGCTGCTTTGCGAAAAGGAGGAGATTCACGCCACCGAGCCCATTCTGGTCCTGCAAGAATGGATGGTAGACGACCAATTGGGCAATCAAAATGGTTGGCTCAGCCCTGGCGAGACGGTGAATTTCATCGTCTCTCTTGAAAACCAAGGAGCCACCGCCCGTGGAATGACGGGTGTGCTGCGCACCCACGACGTGGCTGTGACTGTCGTCGACAGCACAGCCAATTATGGTGAACTTCGTTTTAACGAGACGGGCAGCAACGAGGCCACTCCCTTCGTTCTGTCCTGTGCTGCGGATCTGGTTCCTCACTGGGCCACCCTTGACCTGGTGATTCGAGCTGATGGGGCCTTTGAGGACACCGTCGCTCTCCGTATCCCCGCCGGCGACCCCGCTATCCTTCTGGTGGACGACGATGGCGGAGGCGATGAGGACCTTTTCCACATGGGGCTTCTGGATAGCCTGGACCGCATCTACGTTCTGCATGAGGTTTCTAAGGCTGGCTCAGGCTTGGATGATCTGGGAGCATTCGACCTGGTCATCTGGTTCACGGCCCGTCAGGTTAGCAACACCCTGACCACCGCCGATCAGGAGAGCCTGGCCTCCTATCTCGACAGTGGAGGTGCATTGCTGATTTCCGGCACTGGTCTGGGCAACGATATCGGGTCAACAGATTTCTACGGAAATTACCTGCACGCGAACTGGGATGGTGAGACCACCACCACTGTGTTGCAGGGAGTAGCGGGTGATCCTATCTCCGAGGGCACTCTGATGCTGCTCTTTGATCAGGACGGCGAACAGGACGTCCTCTCCCCCGATGCGCAAACGGGCTCCTCCAGCTGCCTCAACTATGTAACCGGCGGGTCCGGGGCCATCAAGCACGAAAGCTCGTACAAGGTGTTTTATTTGGGATTCGGATTGGAGGCCGCCAGAGGCGACAATCCCAACACGCTCTCCCCTTATGAGCTGATGGATGCTATCCTCAACTGGGTGCTGGGCTCCACCCCCGTGGAACCAGGCGAAACGGCGCCCTTCTCGCACCCGGAAACTTTTTCACTGGCCAACAATCATCCCAATCCCTTCAATGCCTCTACGCGGATCACCTTTCGAGTACCTCGGGCCTCCCAGGTGGAGCTGAAGATCTTCAACGTCCGCGGGCAGGAGGTGAAGAACCTGTTAGACGATGCGATGGGGGCGGGCAGCTACACGCTGCTGTGGGACGGCACCGACAGCCAGGGAAGGGCAGTGGCCAGCGGCATCTATTTCTGTCAGATGAAGGCCGACGCATTTCGTCAGTCCATGAAGATGCTGTTGCTGCGCTGAAGCCATCTGAAAGTGTTATGATCTGTCCTCGCTGCAAAACCAAGATGAGGGAACAAAAGCGCAGCTTTCACAAGAAACGCAAATGGGTCTGCAAAAAGTGCGGGCTGGTGAAAATGCAGGAGGTGAAGAAAAGAACGGCGAGATAATTCAATAGGACAGGGGATGCATCCCTAAAGGTGTTCCTCACCGATAAGACCAAATGCGGATCGCATAAAGGGAGCCATTTAAATAGCAAGTGTGGCTCCCTTTTTTTCGTCGTTTTCCGATATCAGGAATTCTTTTTATAAAAAGGTCTGGGTAGTAATCTGAAAATGCTCTTGACAAGCTTTGCATCATAGTTTAAATTTCCCGCATTGTAGACAGAAAATTCTTCCATAATTCAAAGGTAAAATTAAATCGCCTTATGCCTTTTTAAAGGATTGTGAATACAAGGTCGTATTGATGTCTCTTTTCACAGAACCTGGAAGGAGAAACGTTGTGAAGACGATTTCCATTCTTGGCGCCATTTTTGCCGCTATGGTGATTATGAATTGCCAGCCACCAGTCGATATCGAAGCCGAGAAGGTTACCATAAGGGGCGTCTTGGATAACTACATAACGAGTATTGAAAACGAAGACATGGAACTCTACGGACAGAATATGTCACATGACGCTGACATGGTCAACTTTGGAGCCTTTGGCGATCCCATTGTAGGGTGGGAAGCGCTAGAAACACTGATAACAGGCCAAAACGAAGCATTATCTCAAACAAAGATCACTGCCCGCGATGTGTCAATTCAAGTTGCTCCCTCGGGAAACCTGGCCTGGGCTACCTCGCTGTGGAATTTTAACGCGATGATAGGAGAAGATCCTGTCGAGTGGCCAGTAAGGTGCACATGGGTACTTGAAAAACGTAATAATGTTTGGGTTATTATCCACTTCCACAAATCAATAGCAGCCGGTTGAGGATTTTTTCAGTCTGGCCTTTGCCTTCCACGATCTGTTTTAAATTGTAATGACACTTTAAAAGCAACTATCCTTAGTTTTCAGGGAACTATCCCAGATATCGGTTCAAACTAATTCATTTATCCCGATATTACTATCTGCTTCGGATGGCGGCCATAGTAGAATGGATAATATGGCGAGATTTGCAAAATTGAATCGCAAAATCAATAACCAAAACTCAGCGTTTAGCAACCTAGGCTTCGTAAAACAGAAAATGTTGACCGCCGTGTGCCCCCTGGTTCTAGCCATGCTGGCACTCACCATCAAATGGGAAAAGGAGGTGTTCGCGTGCAGAAGCTGATCTTTCTGCTGCTGATGTTGATTCTGTTACTGAGCTTCCTAAGCTTCACAAACTGTTCATCACCATATTAATAATCACGAGGACTGAGGGAGGGGCGTAGCCGTGATAACACTGGGCGGTTACCGCCCATCCAAGCGAGCAAAGCCTGTGGGCATTATTCCATACGTGCCAAGCCAAGTGGGCACACTGGCGGCTCACAGCTCGTGTCAAAGTCACAATATATGTCTCAATATGTCTCAGCTCGAAGATCTCAGCGAGCCAGCGAGCGGATATTCGCTGGCTTTTTTTATGCGGCAACGATCACTTATTTTCTTGAAATCGAGTCTGGAAGGAAGTATTATAAAGAGAAAATGCAACGCTCAAGGGCAACCGAACTGTTGGATTTCTACCGCCAACAGCTCCTGGACGACGTGGTTCCCTTCTGGGCCACACATTCTCCCGACACAAAGTTTGGCGGCTATTTCACCTGCCTTGATCGCCACGGCTCTGTGATCCGGGGAGACAAATACGTGTGGCTTCAAGGCAGGGGAGTGTGGACCTTCTCGGCCCTGTATCATCGCATCGAATCCCGGGCTGAGTGGCTCGACCTGGCCCGGCTGGGCGTTCAGTTCCTTCAGAAGTACGGCCGCGATGGGAAGGGCCATTGGCATTTTCACTTGACCCGAGATGGCCAGGTTGTCACAGGCCCTGGCAGCATTTACTCCGACTTCTTTGCCGTCTACGGCCTTTCAGAATATTCCCGTGCCGTGGGCGATGAGAAAACGCTCGAGCTGGCCAGAGAGACCTATTGGAGCATTCTCAGACGAGTCCGTGATCCTCAATTTCAGGCATTCTACCCATTCCCAGGGTCCAGAGACTTCTCTCGACACACCCTATGGATGATCCTTCTGGAAGTCACCCAAGAGCTGAATGAGATCTCGCCTGATCCCAGACTCCAGGACGTCGTTGAGGAGTGCCTCAAGGCCATTCTCGACCATCATGTCCGAAGGACAGATGGAGCCATCCTGGAGAACCTCAGCCTCGATTTCCAAGCCCTGGATACACCCCAGGGCCGTCTGATCAATCCAGGACACGGTTTCGAGTCGGCCTGGTTTGTGATGCATCAGGGACGGCGCAGAGGGCAATCGGAGGTGATCAGGCGCGCCGCCCAGATGGCCGAGTGGTCTTATTTACGAGGATTGGACCAAAAATACGGTGGTATCTTCGCCTTCGTCGACCTCTCCGGCCAGCCTCCTTATTCGCTGGAATGGTTTCAGAAAGAGGGGATAAGCTGGTCCGATAAGGTATGGTGGGTTCATGCCGAGGCGCTGTATGTTCTTCTATTAGCATATCATCTCACCGCTGACAAGAGATTTTTAGATTGGTATGAACAGGTCCATGAGTGGATCTTCGCCCACTTCTCAGACCCCGAATTTGGGGAATGGTTTCCCTATTTGTACCGGGACGGGCGACCGAAGTCTCAGCAAAAGGGGAATCCATGGAAGGGACCCTTTCACGTCCCCAGAGCTCTTTTGCTATGTTATAAACTTCTCTCAGAGATGACATCTGACACACCGCCGGTCATAGTTTGAGAAAAGAGAGTTGAAAGCGATGACCTTCGATCTTTTTTACATGCAGATCTTTTGTTTGGGCCTCCTCGTGCTGGTTGCGCACTTTTGTTCGAAGATAACCCGTCGTTTGAAAATAGGGGAGGTCGTGGGCCAGGTCCTAGGGGGATTAGTCGTAGGTCCCATACTTCTGCTCTTTATCGAGCACGAATTCCCCGTCTACCGGAATGCCCTCAATTCACTTCACTTTTTCGCCTTCGTCTTCTTAAGCCTTATCGCTTTTGGCATCGGCGACGAATTGAATCGCACCAAGCTTAGAAGCCTCGGGAAAGGGATGCTCGCCCTGTCCCTCATAGAAGGCTTCGTCACCTGGATATGCGTCACCATTAGCTTCCTGCTCCTAGGCTTCAAGCCCATAGTGGCCTTTCTCATCGGCAGCATCGGCATCGCTACGGCACCGGCCGCCACCTTCGCCATCATGAATAGATTAGATATCGGTGGTACCATGCGCAGCATGCTCGGTGGAATGGTGATTTTGGATGACGTCGTCGAAATTATCGTTTTCTCCATTACCTGCCAGGCGGCTCTTTTGCTCGAGCGGGGAGGATCATTTTCCCTAACGGGGCTTTCTCTTCCTGTAGCTCAGGAATTAATCTTCGCCCTGCTCATTGGATTCGGGGTCTTCCTCATTTTACGACTTACCCTGGAACGGCGCTGGCTCAGACCCGAGGGAGACAGGGGGACAACGAAAGCTCTTCCCGGTCCGGAGTTTCTCTCCAGGCTTATCTCTGAGTTGCCCGGCCCGGCAGTGAGCGTCTTCATCATCGTGGCCGGATGCGTCTGTCTTGGGGTGGGCCTGGCCCTTCATTGGCACCTTCCCTTTCTCATCACCGCCGTCAGCGCCGGCATCCTGATTTCCAACCTTTACTCCAGAGAGGTATTTCAATCGCTCCGCATTGAAAGTGCCACCTCCATATATACTCTGGTCTTTTTCGCCCTTATCGGGGCCAACGCCGACATCGAAGCCTTTCACCCCGAGAACTTCCTTTTTATCGGCGCCTATGTGGGAGCGAGAGCCATGGGCAAAATGGGGGGGTCGTGGCTTGGCTGCCGGATCATGGGGGTGGAGCGCCGAATTGCCAATACCCTTCCAAAGCTCATGCTACCGCAAGCAGGCGTGGCCGCGGTGGAGGCATTCTACGTCGCTTCCGTCTTGGGCAAAGACGGAGGGACAGTTCTGAGCATCATACTTCCCGGACTCATATTCTTCGAGATCGTGGGCGTGCTATCATCAGAGCGCGCATTGATCAAATGGCGCTCCTGGATGACGGGTGGCGGCGAGTTCATCGGCGAAGAGGAGTTGATCCGGGAAAAGCTTCAAAAGGAGCCACTGACTGTCAGCCAGGTCCTGCCTCCCGATTGCCTCCGGGTACCCTTACAAGTGTCTTCCAAGGGAGAGGCTGTCTGGGAGCTTATTCGCACTCTCGAATCGGCGGGATACATCGAAAATCCCGGTCAGGTTCTTGAGATCATCATGGAACGAGAGCGCCAGGGGGGCGTCACGCTGGGAAACGGGATCGCCATTCCTCACGGCCGGATCCCCGAACTTCGAGAACCAGTCGTTGCCATGGGTATTATGCCACAGGGACAGCCCATTCAAATTGGCGGTCCTGGTGACCAACCGGTCGATATCATGTATCTAGTGCTCTCGCCCCCAGCTCCCCACGAGCTGCACCTCCAAGTGCTGGCCGCCATCGCCAAGCTGCTGCGGAACAGGGAAGTAAGGGAGCGGCTACGGCGAGCCCAAAATGCGCGAGAGGCCATGGAGATCATCAACGAATATTCAAAACCGGATTCATAACGCACAGCAGGCAGATCACTCCACGCCCAACTGCAGGCAGCATGGCTCGCGCTTCTTTGAGGGTCTCATCTTCGGATCAGATCAAATCTCGCAGATGAGTTGCCATAACAAAGGACATCTAACTTAGATCATATGAAATTACAGGTGCGCGGGGAGGATTGACGAGTTGCCTAAGAACAGCCTGAGGGTCGCCACCTTCAACGCCAATTCTATCCGTATCCGATTGGATCTGGTGTTGAGCTGGTTGGACCAGCACGACCCCGACATCCTCTGCCTGCAGGAGACGAAAGTTCAGGACAAAGATTTCCCCGCGGAGCCCATTCGGGAGGCCGGCTATTATGTCATCTTCCGAGGACAAAAGGCGTACGCTGGCGTGGCCATCATCAGCCAAAAGGAGCCTCAAGAGGTCTCCTTTGGTTTAGACGATGGTGGACCGCCGGACGAGGCGCGCCTGATACGGGCGGTCATCGCCGACATTCCTGTTGTGAACACCTATGTTCCTCAAGGGCGGTCACCAGATTCGGAGCATTTCCAGTATAAACTTGAGTGGCTGGCCCGGATGCGAACATTTTTTAAACGGCACTATTCACCTCAAAGGCCTCTTCTTTGGCTGGGCGATCTCAATGTCGCCAGAGAGCCCATCGATGTGCACGACCCCGTGAGGCTAAAGGATCACGTGGACTTTCATCCCGAAGCCCGGGCAGCTTTGGAGAAGGTGCGACGATGGGGCTTTGTGGACGTCTTCAGGCGTCACCACAAGGGGGAGCCAGGACAGTATACTTACTGGGATTATCGAGTGGCCGGGGCCATGGAGCGCGGACTGGGCTGGCGGGTGGATCAGATCTTCGCCACTGAGCCTTTGGCTCGTTGTTCCACCAACGCCTGGATCGATCTAGAGGCGCGGAAGCTGGAGCGTCCTTCGGATCACACTTTTTTAGTGGCTGAATTCTCGTTTCTGTAACGGAAAGGATAAGCAGATGAAACCCAAAGAGGGCGAAGACGTGATCATCAGCAGCGACACCCAGAGGAAAAACCGAGTTCCTCCGGGACAGAGACTGACACAGAGCTGGCCCGTTCTACACGCCGGAAAAGTACCGTCCTTTAACGAGAAAACCTGGGATTTTCGTATCTTTGGCCTGGTGGAGGAAGAGGTCGTCTTGACCTTCGATCAGTTTCGGTCATTGCCCATGGTCAAGGTTTACTCGGACATCCACTGTGTCACCGGATGGTCCATGCTGGACATGCTCTGGGAGGGCGTGAGCTCCATTGAAATCCGAAAATTAGCAAAGATCTCGCCAGAGGCCAAATTCGTCATGGTGCACGCCATGGGAGCATATACCACCAACCTCCCCCTGGAGGAGCTCTTCGATGATGATGTCCTCTTCGCGCATCGCGTGAATGCGGAAAATTTAACCCCGGAACACGGCTATCCCCTGCGCTTGGTGGTGCCCAAACTGTACTTCTGGAAGAGCGCCAAGTGGGCTAATGGCTTGGAGTTCATAAAAGAGAACCGAGCAGGATTCTGGGAAAACTACGGGTATCACATGCACGGCGATCCCTGGAAGGAGGAGCGATACGCGGACAGATAAACCATCGAGCAGAAAAAATTTCAGGCCGGCGTTCCCGCCGGCCTTTTTTGTTAACCAAGTGAGCTTATTCTATAAGGAATTGGATATGAGGTTTGTATGACGATCTTCAACTCTCACTCTTGCGGAGGGTCCACGATTTTCCCGATGAACAGGATCGTCCCCGACTCGTTCTCGCGGATCATGAACACAAAGGGGTGATCAGCACGAAAAGTGATGGGCATAATGGGATCAACACTGGTGGCTCCCATCTCCACTGATGTGACCGCAGCGGCTTCGGTTCCCTCTTCGTTCACCTTCACGAATGTTTTGTGCTTTACTGCGCTGATGTAGATATCAGCGTCTTGGTACATTTTGGTGAAATCAGCCGCATAAGGGGTGAAGGCAATGCCCATTCCCAGAGCCGTCAGGGCGTCGTTCAGGGACAACTCATATTCCAGTGTGAACCTGGGAAGGTAGACGTCCACGGTGTCACTATAGAAGTGGCTTATCCAATGCTGTAGGCTGTCCGGTTCCATTGTGGCGATGAAGGCATCGAGATCGATTTCCCAGTAGGGTAAGAAAATCGTCATGGTGAAAGACCCTTGGCCATATAGCATGTCGATGGCTTGAAAACGGTTATTCGAGTAGTACATGTGTAGTGCCTTTTGAGCCATCATGTTACAAGATGTTTCCGAACCATCCGGTAGGAAAAACATGTCATCTCGGGTTAGATCTTCATCAAACTGGTACGTCCACGTGCCTTTGAAATAGATGGCGTTAATCAGAAACATCACCGTTAAAGGATCGATAGGGGGCCTCACGATCTCTTTGATTTTCCCTTTGGTGTTCTCATCGACCCAGGCATTGATGATGGCGGCGGCGTTGGGATCTGTGAAATTCAATCTGGTCACCAAAGCATCGAAATAGTCGTTGCAATTGGTGAGAAATTCTGCCTCCGGCTGCTGGAAGTCCTCCCGGTACCAGATGGAGTTGGCAATGTCAAATTGGACCTTGGGATCCAATTGTGTCAGAAGATCGATGAGATGGCGGTAGGATTCATTCACCTCCTCCAGGGTCAAGCCGGACAGCTCCAGGGTCTGCTGCATGGCCTCCTGCGTGCTCCCGTTAGCACCATTATAGGTCATCCCCAGGGCCATGGCTACGCTTAGGGGGGAGATGAAGATGTTTTCGCCGCTCGCTTCTGACTGGTTGACCATTTTGAACAGCTTCAGTCCGAAACTGTTGTCCGATTCGATGAGGTTTTTTTCCGCTGTGGTCAACTCAAATGGCTGCTTTGGAGCGGAAACCGGATTGCTTGAGCATTGTAGGAAGAGAACGCCTATTAAAAACACTAGAAGAATGCTCAAGGCCGTATTGGATTTCTTTGCGGACATTCTGATCACCTTCTTTCGAAGACCTCTAATTCTCATCCACCAGTTGGGTCCACAATCTTCCCGATGAACATGATAGTCCCCGACTCATTCTCGCGAATCATAAAAACAAACGGTCGATCGGCCCGAAACGCAGGATTCGTAACAGACGAATATCCCATCTCAACATCCGTCACTGCGGCAGCTTCAGTGCCCTCTTCGTTCACTTGCACGAAAGTCTTGTGTTTCACCTTGTCGATCCACACTTGTGGTATGGAGCTATACATATTTCGAAAATTAGCCTCGTCAGGATCGAAGGCGATGCCCATACCTAAAGCAGTCAAATCAGCCTTCAGCTCTCGATCATATTCCAGCGTAAATCTCGGGATGAACACGTTCACCGAATCGCTGGAAAACTGGCTCAACCAATTGTTCAGGTTTTCAGGCTCCATTTGGGCGATGAGAGCGTTGATATCCCCGTCCTCCCAGGGAAGGAACAGAGTCATGCTGTATGCTCCGTCGCCATAGGGCAGATCAACAGCCTGAAAGTCGTCGCTAAACAGAAATCCATGGATCGCCTTTTGGGACATCATCTTGCAAGTCGCCGTCGTTCCATCCGGCAGGTAGAACAGCGTATCTTGCGTCTGGCTCTCGTCGAACTGGTAGACCCAGCTGCCTTTGAAATAGATGGCGTTGATCAGGAACATGCAGATGAGGGGATCGATGGGGTCGTCAACGATTTCCTCGATCTTTCCATTTGTGCTTTCCTCGACCCACGCGTTGATGGTCGACGCAGCATCGGGAGCGCTGAAATCTAAGCCGGTCACCAAGGCATCGAAGTATTGCTGGCAGCGCTGGAGGAAATCTGCTTCCGGCTCAGGGATACTTAACTTATACCAGATGGAGTTGGCGATATCGAATTGGACTTTAGAGTCTAGTTGAGTTAACAGCTCGATCAAATTCCGATAGGATTCATTGATCTCTTCCAGAGTGAGGCCCGAGAGCTCCAAGGTCTGCTGCATGGCCTCTTTTGTGCTCCCGTCGGCGCCGTTATAGGTCATTCCTAGGGCCATGGCCACGCTGAGGGGAGAGATGAAGATGTTTGAGTCCCCCTGGGCCTCGTTGATCTCTCTGAACAGCCTGAGCCCAAAACTGTTGTCCGATTCGACGAGCTCCTTTTCTGCTGCAGTCAAATCTAAGCTCCGAGTTGGGGCAGTCGTAGGATTCTCTGAGCACTGCAAGAAAAGAAGGCCGATCAGAAACATTAAAACAAATCCCAGCCCCTTTCTAGGAGTGCCCCGCCACCCTGAATTTGAAATCTCGGCGAACATCTTGATCACCTCCTGAAGGCAATCTTTACCCACCAGTTGGATCCACGACCTTTCCCATGAACAGGATCGTCTGGGAGTGGTTTTCGCGGATCATAAACAGGAAGGGATGGTCAGCCCAAAAGACACCGTCCATGCCGCTGGTTACGATGGTGGAGGTGGCAGCAGCAGCCTCGGTGCCCTCTTCGTTTACCTCCACAAATGCCTTGTGTTTCACCTGATCAATCCACACCCCGCCATCGGCATACATCTTGGTGAAGTCAGCCATCTCTGTGAAGGCGACACCCATTCCCAATGTCGCCAATATGTCCTTCAATCCCGACTCGTATTCAAGAGTAAACTTGGGAATGAAGATATCCAACGAATCGCGCGAAAAACTGCTTAGCCAATAGCGCATCAGCTCTTGGTCGAAGTTTTCGAGTCCAAATTGTGCCATCAACGAATCGAGACCGACTGTGCGAGCCGGAAGGAAGATGGTCATTCTGAAGGCACCGTCGCCGTAAGGCAAGTCTAAGACTTTGAAGTCCTCATGAAAGTAGTACTCGAACGATCCGCGCTGTTGCATCATGGAGCAGGCCGTTTGAGAGCCGTCTGGCAGGTAAAACCAATCATCAAATGTCAGATCTTCGTCAAACTTATATGTCCATTCGCCATTGAAATAGATGGCATTGATCAAAACCATCACATAGCGGGGGTTAATGGGGTTGTCAACGATTTCCTCGATCCTGCCATCGGTGCTCTCCTCAACCCATGTGTTAATAATGGACGCCGCGTTTGGATCGTTGAAATTCAATCCGGTCACCAGGGCGTTGAAATACTCAACACAAACGTTGAGGAAACCTGTTCTCGGCTGCTGGAAGTCCCCCCGGTACCAGAGAGAGTTGGCGACTTGAAATTGAACCGAGGGATCGAGTTCTGTCAAGGCGTTCATCAAACGCTTGTAGGATATATTGACCTCTTCGATGCTCAAGCCTGAGAGTTCCAGAACCTCCTGCATCGCCACTGCTGTGCCTCCCTCGGCACCGTTGTACGCCATCCCTAAAGACATGGCAATGCTCAAGGGGGAGATGAAGACGTTTTTATGCCCCTCAGCCTGGGCGATTTTCTGGAACAGCTTGAGTCCAAACTTGTTATCCGATTCGATAAGTACCTTTTCTGCAGTGGTTAACGAAAAAGAATTCCTTGGAGCCGAAACCGGATTGTCCGAACACCGAAAGAATAGCCCTGATAGAAGCACCAATAAGAGTTTCGGTGCCATTTTCCAGAAATTCGCACTCATTGTGGACATTTCCTCAGCCACTCGGGAAGAAAAACGTTCATATCCGCTTTCATTCTATAAAATCGATGTGGAAGAGTCAAGGGTTTTTTCCAAAAGCTCTCGACCGTTTCAATTCGAATATTGGCTCTGTGAGCCGACAGAGGAAAAAATCATTGACAAATAAGAATTATTACTATATAATAATAATATGCGAAAAGAGTCTGATAGAGAGCTTCTCGATTTCTTCATGGTCACATGCAGGGAGCACCATCTCCGGGTAACACCTCAGCGTTTGGCTATTTACGTGCTGCTTTCCGAGTCCAAAGAGCATCCGTCTGCCGACGGCGTTTTCCAGAGTATCAAAAGGGAATTTCCAAGTATCTCTTACGACACCGTCAATAGAACGCTCCTCACTTTCTCTAAAATTGGCGTCGTTGGCATCGTTGAAGGGCGCGGCGAGCCAAGACGTTTTGACCCGAATATGAGCAGCCATCATCACTTTCACTGCAGGAGGTGTGGTACAATAACAGACTTTTTCAGTGACGATTATGATAACCTGGAAATTCCGAGAGACCTGGAAGAAAAATTCACCGTCCTTAACAAAAGAGTTGTGCTGGAAGGAATATGCGATACATGTAGAACAAAGCAATCGCGCTTATAGCTCACAAATCGTTCATCCATAACGGTCACCCCAATTAGAAGGAGGTCACTGATGGCCAAGACCGAAGAAAATCTGAAGGCGGCCTTCGCCGGTGAGTCCCAGGCGAGAAACAAGTACACATTCTTCGCCCAGGTAGCTAGAGAAGAAGGTTACCATTACATCGCCAAGATCTTCCAGGAAGCTGCCGATAATGAAAAGCAGCATGCCAAAGATCATTTCAAACTCCTCAAGGGCCTTGGCGATACGGCAGCCAATCTGAAAGAAGCCATTGGCGGCGAGCATTACGAAACGGTGGATATGTATCCCACCTTTGCCAAAGAGGCTGAAGAGGAGGGGAGCGCCGAGGCTGCCATCCTGTTTAAGCAGATCGGGAAAATAGAACAGCACCATCGGGATCGTTATAAGAAGCTTTTGGAAATGGTGGAGAATGGAACGGTCTTCAAGAGAGAACAACCCATCAAATGGAAATGCAGCGTGTGCGGCTTTACCTACCAGGGCACTGAGCCGCCCCCGAAATGCCCGTCCTGTAAGCATCCCCGGGAATATTACGAGCCGGCAAGCCTCGATTTCTAGCCCGATCTATTCATAAAGTTGCTTTCTGCCCCAAAGTGACTCCTGCCTCTGCGGACAGGGCCGAAGGAGCAGAATCCCCTCAAGGATAAATGAGTCGTGATTCGTTTGGCGGCTGCTAAGCTGGTAAGGAGAATCGAGACTCGAGACTCGTGATTCGTCAAAATCAGAATAGCAATTGGCAATGGTAATCCCCTACTCACAGCCGCCAAGTGGGCAGTGAGAACCAGACAGTAGGCATTCTTCACGAGTCTCTGGTCTCGAATCTCGATTCACGATCAACGATTCACGAATATCGAATCTCACGAATAACTCAGGCTAGAGGAGGCACCATATGGCTATCTACCGATGTTCAGTCTGCGACACGATTTTCGACGAGGAGAAAGAGGGCAAGAAGTGGGATGAGCTTTCCGCCGGCTGGGCTTGCCATGTCTGTGAGTCCGGTAAATCGTTTTTTCAGCGCGCCGATGAAACAGCCACTATGGTAGACATTTCCGGCGGGCTCTCGCAGGAAACGACCGGTTTTGCCGGGGAGCTCCCGCGGATTTCGGAGACGGAGACCCATATGGCGGATATACACCAGATGGCCGAGACCGGGGAGTCCATCATAGAGCCCATGAGGACGAAAGCCCCTAGCTTTTCATGGGATGAAATACTCATCAAAGGGGCTCAGCTGGCGACAATACCTCTGAACCGTGGTGAGCCTGTAAACTCAGAGACTGTGATAGGACCTGGCGCTAAACAGCCAATGATCATCGGCACGCCGATATATGTGACGCACATGTCCTTTGGGGCTCTTTCCAGAGAGGCCAAGATCGCCCTGGCCAAGGGAAGCAGCGCCGCTAAAACCGCCATGTGTTCTGGGGAAGGCGGCATTTTGCCCGAATCCCTGGAAAACGCTTACCGGTACATATTTGAATATGTGCCCAACCAATACAGCGTCACTGAGGAGAACCTGAAAAAGGTCGACGCCATCGAGATCAAAATCGGACAATCGGTGAAGCCGGGCATGGGCGGTCATCTTCCTGGGAAAAAGGTGACCGGGGAAATAGCTGCCATTAGAGGCTTTGACGAAGGTGCCGACATCATCAGCCCCTCTCACTTCGATGATATCCTCAGCAGCGACGATCTCAAGAAGAAGGTCGCCGAGCTCCGGAAAACCTCAGGTGGTAAACCCATCGGAGTGAAGCTGGCGGCAGGAAATATAGAGGCGGATCTTGAAGTGGCTTTATATGCGGAGCCGGATTTCATCACCATCGACGGTCGTGCTGGAGCTACAGGGGCCGCGCCCAAATTCATCAAGGCCGCCACGTCCATTCCCTCGGTCTTCGCCCTGTACCGGGCCAGAAAGTTCCTCGATATAAAGGACTCCAAAGACGTGTCTCTGGTCATCACGGGGGGGTTGCGGATCTCACCGGATTTCGCCAAGGCACTGGCCATGGGAGCCGATGCAGTTGCTATCGGAACCTCTGCGCTCATGGCGCTGGGTTGCCAGCAGTACAGGATCTGCAATACCGGCAAGTGTCCGACAGGGATCACGACCCAGGATCCCGAGCTGAGAGCGAAGCTGGACGTAGAAAAAGCCGCCAAACGGCTGGAGAATTTCCTCAAGATCTCCACGGAGGAGCTCAAGAGTTTCGCCAGGCTCACCGGTAATGACGACGTCCACAAGCTCTCGATAAAAGATCTCTGCACCACGAATTCTGAGATCTCCAACCACACAGCAATCCAGCACGCCTGATGCTCAGATTCTTGCCCTCTGGAAGCATCGGTTTTGAAAGCTGAATAGCCATAGAGCCTAATTGGGTAACCGGCAAGCTTTGCGCTTTTGCCGGCCTGAATTCATCCTGCCTTTGAGTCAACGCTAAATATATCGTAAGATATTCTTTTCTCGCAGGGAGCCGTTTGGCATCAGAATCTCAATTCTGCCAAAATCTCCCTTCTTTTTTCTCCATTAATATCACCTTAACGAAAGATTTAATTGATCTTATATGTCCAGCGTGACTATATGATAACTCACTAATTACAAATAAATTACCGGACAGAACTGTGGGCTGTATGCTATGCCAAGGCGCAGGTACACCACCGGTTTAAGCTTCCGTTTGTGACCCAATGGGAAGTGTGGCAACCAAAAAAAAGCCCTCTTTGCGAAAAAAGGGGTTGACAACGGCCTCAAGATGTGCTAATCTAGAGAGAAATTGGTACTTGATAACTCCTGAAAAAATGGTCAATTTTACGAAAAACTACCTTTTTTAAGGAGGATTCTATATGCCCAAAGTTAAGCAGCTCAATGTCGTTGTCAAGGGCAAAATCGGGGCTTTGGATCGTCTCTGCTCTGCCTTGGGAGAGGCGAAGATCAACATCAACGGAATGATGGCCACTCGCGAAGTGGTCAGAATGCTGGTGGATGACCCCGAGAAGGCCAGCTCGGTTCTGGACGAGATTGGCATTTATAACGCCATCGAAGATGTCCTGGCCTTCGAGTTAGACCACATGCCGGGCTCAGCATCCGCTGTAACCACAAAACTCGCCAATCAGGGCGTTAACATCCGCTATGCCTACACGGCAGCCCATACCGAGTCTAAGAAGGCCATCTTGGTTCTCTCTGTGGCGGATATGACCGATGCTCTGGAAGCAACGAGATAGGTAAAGGGGCCTTGCCGAGGAGGCAGCGAAGTGGCGAGGGTGACTTAAAGCCGCCTTCAGCCCCCTGTTTGAAACGAAAGGGGCGGATTTTCTTTTCGCCCCTTCTTTTTGGCCAAGTTCCCTGATTAGATTGGGTGTTTGGCTCGAGACGTTGTATTGCCTTAGCTCATAGTGAAATCCTGACCTCTCCGGATGAAGAAGAAGAGGTTTTTCTCAGATGATCGAATATAATAATGGCCTTTACGTGCCAGACCTTGATCTCTGGCTTGACGCCCGGCGAGTGAAGGATTTTTCTTTCGTGTCCCATGCCCATACAGACCACGCCACCCGCCATCGCCGCGTCCTGGCCACACCGGAAACCCTGACCCTCCTGGAATATCGCCGGGGCAAAACCCAAGGCAAGCCCGCCGAGTACAACCAGCCCCTGAACATCAAAGATCATCAGGTGACCCTTTTCCCAGCGGGTCACATCCTGGGCTCAGCCCAGATCCTTGTCGAGGGAGAGCAGCGTCTGGTGTACACCGGAGATTTCAAGCTCCGTCCCGGGGTCTGTGCTCAGCCCGCCGAGGTGAAATCCTGTGATATCCTGGTGATGGAGTGCACTTTCGGGCTGCCTCATTATCTCTTTCCACCCCGAGAGAAGACTAAAGAGCGCCTAATTCTCTTCATCAAGAAGACCCTCTCCGAGGGCTTGACTCCCGTGGTGTTGGGATACACGCTGGGCAAGGGCCAGGAGGCTTTGAAGATCGTCGGGGACGCCGGATATAAAGCCGTGGTGCACGACGCCATCTACCAGGTAGCCAGGATTTACGAGAAGCTGGGGGTGGAGTTCGAGCCCTACCAGAAGTATCCCGGCACGGATTTAGAAGGAAAAGTGGTAGTGGCACCCACTCATATGAACCGCCAGCAGCTCCAGGCCGACCTGGGCCGTTGCAGAACGGCCTATCTCACCGGCTGGGGTTTGGACCCTGACCGTCGCTTCGCCCTGGGTGTGGACCTGGTGCTGCCCCTCTCGGATCATGCTGATTTCAACGAGCTGGTGGAGTATGTCCACCAGGCTAATCCCCGCAAGATATTTACTGTTCATGGATTTCCCCAATTCGCCGCCCGCCTGCGAGATCTGGGCTTCGATGCTCGGCATCTGCCGGAGAAGCAGTTGTCTTTGTTTTAATTGGCTTCCCCCTTTATAACACAATTGCGAAGTCTGAAAGGATAGGGTTCAAGGGGCCGAGGATTCAAGGGGTCAAGTGGCTCCACCCTACCCCAGATTAAACAAGTTGAGCTGGATGGCAGTTCTTATTTGTTGGCATTGGATCGCTCTATCCAGCACCGATCAACTTGTGGATGGGATATTTTATTTCCACCTTGTCGCAACCTTAATTAGCACTTCAGTGCTCGCCCTCATCAGTTTGCCTCCACTGTCATTCCCGCGAAAGCGGGAATCCAGGATAGCGTGAGTATGTTGACGAATCGTCGAGTGAGGTCACCCGACGGTACCGGCTACGCTCTTGAATCGTTTATCGGCCTCGACGGTCGATATCTGAATGCAATGAAGGAACAGGCTCCGCGAAGCAATCTCTGTGAGGGCGTCTCATGACATATAAGCTGAGATTCTTCGGGCGCTGAAGCGCCCTCAGAATGACAAGGAGAGATGTTTCACGCAACACGCATGTCGTATCCCAGCTCCCCCATAAACTACACCCTAACCAAACAAAACGCCGCAGCGGCTGATATCTGGTCGTCAAATGGATCCAGAACTTCGCCGCATCCGGGAAGAAATCCAGACAACATCCTGTTACGACTTAGCCAGCCACCTCTAAAAAATTAAAAAAAGACCTTGACAGAAAAGCCCCGATATGATTAAATAAATTTGTACAAAAAATCCTGTGCCACGGAAAGGAGGGCTCAAAACGAGCTCGCGCGTGGCAGTTTTTCCACTCATCCTCATGGTCTTGTTGCTGTCGTCCTGCGGCATGGCTATCGCCGATGAGACCGATCTGGTCTGGAGCACCTTTCTAGGAGACACCAATACCGACGAAGGTGAAGCTATCGACATAGATTGTGCGGGCAACGTCTATGTGACCGGGGTAACGCGGTCAGGAGCTTTCCCCACTACGCCCGGAGCTTACGATGTCGTCTGGAACGGTTGGGATACCTTTGTGTTTAAGTTTAACCCAACAGGGGCAACTCTGGATTATTCCACATTTCTGGGGGGCGGTGCGAGCGAATGGGGTTTTGACATAGCCATAGACAGCGTCGGCTGTGCCTATGTGACCGGATATACCACTTCAGGAGACTTTCCCACAACTCCTGGTGCCTTTGACGATACCTTTGGGGGCGTGTTCGACGCCTTTGTCACGAAACTAAACGCCACGGGAAGTGGATTAATTTACTCCACTTATCTAGAAGGGGGCTATCAGGACGAGGGTCGGAGCATTGCTGTAGACTGCTGGGGCAGCGCTTACGTAACCGGGATCACCAAATCTCCCGATTTTCCGATTACTCCTGGAGCTTATGATACCTCTTTCAACGGCATCATCGACATATTCATTACTAAATTCGACACAACTGGCAACGCTTTAGACTACTCCACCTTTCTAGGAGCGGGCGGCGACGATCATGGAGAATGCATCGCCGTTGACTATTCCGGTAACGCCTATGTGGCAGGCAATACCCAGTCCAGCGAATTTCCCACCACGCCAGGGGCTTTTGATGACAGCTACGACGGCGCACGAGATGCTATAGTGGCGAAAATTGGCGCAACAGGAGGTACGCTTGAATATTCGAGCTTTCTGGGGGGAAGCGTGCAAGACAAGGCAAGGGGTATTGCCGTGGACGATTCAGGCAGTGCCTACGTGGTCGGGTTGACGTCCTCTTCGGATTTCCCGACCACATCGGGAGCTTACGATCCCACCAGCAATGGCTGGTTCGAAGTTTTCGTGGTAAAGCTGAATGCTTCAGGTAGTTGTTTGAGCTACGGAACATTCTTGGGAGGTAGTGGTTTCGACCGCTCGATCGATATCGCCCTGGATAACCAGAATAACGCGTACGTGACGGGACATGTTGATGCCGGTTTTCCAGTCACCGATGAAGCCTTTGACACAGAGCACAATGGGGCTGAAGATGTATTCGTGATCAAACTAAATCCCACTGGGAGTACTCTTGTATACGCCACTTTTTTAGGGGGAAGTTACGATGATTGGGGCAAAGGCATCGCCACAGACGATTGGGGCAATGTCTATGTGACTGGGTGGACGGAGTCGGACGATTTTCCCACCACACCAGGAGCGTTTGATGCGACACATGGTGGTGGCAGTGATGTCTTCGTGGCCAAATTCGATCTAAGTGGTTATCCCGTTCCAGTTGTGCTAGCTAGCTTCGAGGCCATAGGCGATCAAGGCTGCATCATCCTCGACTGGGTCACAGCATCGGAGCTCAACTGCCACAGGTGGGAAATCCATCGTGGCGATAGAGAAGATGGGCAGTATGATAAGATCGGCGAGCTGCCCGGACATGGCTCCACTGAGACAACCCACACCTATCGCTGGGTGGATCGGAACGTAACGCACGAGGTGACCTACTACTACAAGCTGAAGCAGATCGACCTGGACGGCAGTTCGACCTGGACCTCGATCGTCTCGGCCGCGGCCAGCGCTGCCGTGCCCACCGATTTCGTCCTAAGGCAGAACTATCCCAATCCCTTCAATCCGGCCACCAATATCAGTTATGCCGTTCCCCGGGACGTTCACGTTACCGTGAAGATCTACAACGTTCAGGGAGCCGAGGTGGCTACATTGGTTGATGCCGACCAGACGACCAGTTTCTACACCATCAGCTGGAACGCCGAGGATCTGGCCAGCGGCGTGTATTTCTGCACCTTGCAGGCCGGTGAGTTCGAAAAGACGATTAAGATGACGTTTGTGAAGTAATATCAGAAGCTCATAGCTGTGAGAAGGGCCTTCCTGAGATTGTCGGGAGGGCTCTTTTTTATGGCCATCGGCGTAATGCGTAATTCGTGAGACCGACATTTCGATTCTGGAATTGGATCTTTACGCATTACGTATTAAGTATCACGTATCACGCATGACGTATCCCATCTCCTATCAACCACACCTACCCCCAATAAGACATCGGACTCTTCACGACAGATCCTCTATCTTCCCTTATGGAACCAGGTGGCTTCCTTGTAGCTCTCTCTTCGATAGTCGGTCACGCGAACTCCCGGGACTTTGAAGATGAGACCAGAACCAGCCTTCAGCTATTTCCGGACCTTCATGCCCGCAGCAAGGACAGCGCTTGACCGGCTCTTCGGACATCCACTTGAACTTCTCGAATCGGTGTCCACAGCTCATACACTCATACTCACATACAGTCATCGTTACCTCCTTAATGGGATTTTACCATATTCCTGGTTTGATCATGGGGGCGTCTTCACCTTTCCAGCTTTTTGACAGCATTAGGGAGCACTCCCCATAGTAACTGAGGTCCAGGATCTCTTCTTCTTCTGCATTCTGATTTAAAAAACAGGCAAGCACTGTGCCAGAGAATGAGTGTTTCATTTAATCAATTAAATTGTAATTTGTTGCGAGATCTGTGTCTCCGGCACTACTCTTTTTAATAGTTGCAATAATACGACTATTGTGGGTTATGGTCGCAACGACGCTACCATTCGGGAGCGCTCGAATCACCTCAAGACAAAAAAGATCGCCCTGCCGAAGATCCTGCAGGACGACCTTTAAATTCCTCAACTGGTGTCAGAGTTACTTGAGTAATATCATCTTTCTGGCGTATACAAAGCCTTCAACCTGCAACCTATAGAAGTAGATCCCGCTGGCGAATGAACTCGCATCCCATCTCACCGTTTTGTGCCCCGCAGTCTGTTTGCCCTGCAGCACAGTGGCTACCTTTTGGCCCAGGAGGTTGTAAATGGTCAGCTCGACATGACAATTCTCCGGTAGATCATAGGGGATCTTTGTGACAGCATTGAACGGATTAGGATAATTTTGAGCCAGCATGAACTTATCAGGAAGAACGCTCGCTGAAGTTGTCGAGATCCCCGTTAATGGCTCACCGGGCCCTCCCGGCTCCATGACGGTTCCATTCGCCGTAATGTCGTGATCTCCCCTGAGACCATCCACAAAGTGTAAGGTGATGACATCTCCACCCAACTCCGCACCTGTCGTGTTGTCATATATAAATTCATACCAGTGCGACAAGGTCTGGTCCGGGATTTGGCCGTATTTGAAATAGGTTCCAAAAGACACTCCAGCGGGCAGATAGAGCATCGCGGTGGTGGTGTCGCCAGCTCCCAGTCCGACGATTTTAAACTCAAAAAAGCCTAATGGAGTATCTTCAGGAGTCGGGGCGCCGGGGGCATTTGGCGCTGGATTCTCGATGGCCCGCACATTTGCGAGTTCCAATCCCGCGGGGCAAGCGAGCGTCACGTAGTCCTGTCCATCATATGTATGGAAGGAGGCCACATTGCTCTGCTGGTTGTCCGGGGTGCTGTCTGTATTTCCATCATAATCGGTGACTGTTCCATCAGGACCTTGTTCTTCTGTATTCGAGACTCCGTCGTTATCATCATCGGCCATAAGCTCGTATGAGCCTATGTCACAGATCTGGGTGCCGTTATCGTCGCCGTCCTGAGGGCGAGGGATGCCTCGCTGGTCGCTGGTGGGGCTGCTGCTGTTGTCGCCGGCATCTATGGCCGGGCTCCCCGGAAGCAGGGCATGATTCTTTGTCGATCCTGTGTTGTAAGCCAGAGGTCCCAGGTTAGGATCGAGTCCGGTGATGTTGCCGGTGGTGTTTCCAACGATCACAGCACCTGTGACATCCCCAATCAGGTTACAGCCTCCTGAGACCAGCGTTCCTGAAAAATCGGGGGCACCTGTAGTGGCACTGTTACCGGCAAGAATAGTGTTCCTGAGGGATACAGTATCACCTTCGGTCGCATCCACAAGATTGGAAATGCCGCCTCCATCCGCGGCCGAGTTGCTGGTCATGGTCACATTTTGCAGATAGACCTTCCCAGCAAGACGGTTGTGAATGCCGCCACCGCTTTGGGAATGAGTGTTGCCACTGATGGTGCTGTTCATGATGAAAATGCTGCCTACGTTGTAGATGCCTCCACCCCCATATACCGGATTGCTCGAGACCACATTGCCCGTGATGGCGCTGTTTTGAATATGAAGTTCACTAGTAGTTACGTTCGAGATACCCGCGCCGCCAACGCTGGATTGATTTCCGCTGATGGTGCAATCGGTGATGTTGGTCACAACACCGAACAAATACAGCCCACCCCCGCCGATATTTGGATAACCTACTGTATTATCTCGAATAACACAAGAAGACAGGTTAAGTGTTCCTCCCGACATATAAATGCCACCCCCAGCACCGCTTCCTGAATAGCCGTTGGCGATGGTGAGCCCGCTTATCTCCAATGTCCCCGGAAAATACGATATTGTTTTCAGTACTCTGTTTGAGTTATTGCCGCTGACGGTCAGGAGATCCGCTCCAGGACCGAAGATGGCCACTCCCTCGGCGATATCGGGCAAGGTACTTGAAAGAGTGATGGTTCCTCTTACATCTGAGGCAAACAGGATAGTATCCGCTCCGGCGTGGCCATTTGCATCTATCATCGCCTGCCGCAGCGAGCCCGCTCCAGAGTCATTTGTGTTGGTGACCAAATAGACGGCGCTATTTTGAGAATCAGCAGCGGATGTTTCCATACTCGTCTCGTCGGTTAGAACCTCAACCGGTGCCACTAATGCCATGGTCATGATCAGGATGGTGAGAACTGCTGAAATAAACGCGGACTTCTTCATCTGTGCCTCCTCGTGAGGGTTTTATAAGATGGTTGAGAAATAGAACTGTTCAAAATCTTGCAAGAGGTTTCGAACTCTCACAGGTAAGACCAAGCAAACACATGAAGAGAAACTTTTTTTAGCGATCAGACTTAAAAACAATTGCTATTCTTCGAATTTATCTGCTCACTTCTTAATTGTATGACTCTATGATGCCCTGGTCAAGAGAAAAATGCACTGTCGCGGCTGCGAAGTCCCTTTGAAATAGCCATCCCATCAAAATCTTATACGGCAATTTAGTGAGACGCTTTGTACGAGAACCCACGACGGAAGAGACCAGGAGCCCGAAGGGCCTGTTTGTGTTGAGCGATCAACACATTTTTTTAATCCCACACACTATTTTCTCTTGGTGCAAAACCTCAGATCCTGCCACACGCCGCTAGCACAAAACAACGAGGCGGACGAGAGATATCCTCTTCCGCCTCGTGCCATTTCGCACCGCACAATCGGCAGAGCCAAGCTATTTCATAAGCACCATCTTCTTGGTCTCCGTAAACGCACCCGCCTTGATCTGGTAAAAATACATGCCCGAAGACAGTTCGCCGGCATCGAACCTCACTTCATGGACACCGGCGTCCAAGTAATTCTGGACAAGCGTTTTCACCAGCTGCCCAGTGGAGTTGTATACCTTCAGGGTAACCTGTGAAGCCTCGGGCAGCGCTAAGGAAATAGTGGTTGTCGGGTTGAACGGATTCGGGTAGTTCTGATCAAGCCTGAACGTGTTTGGCATGGATTGAATCTCAGGCACACTGACCTCTGCCAACACGTGGCCTGCGCCCACCGCCGGCAACTCAAGGACCTGTCCATCTGGCAAGGCCAAGAAGAGTCCAAAGGCAGGCCCGTCCTGATTGGCCGAGGGATCCAGGAAGCCGGAAGCGAAAACCACTGTTGTTTGGCCTCCAAAACCGGAGAGATCGGCCTCAAAAGAGGCGACGACCACCGAATTATCATCACGCGGTGTAACATCTAGAATGTAGTTATCGGCATGGACATTTCGGTATGGTGAAAACTCGCCATAGCTCAGATTATTGAAAAGCCGACGGCTGTTCCGATCTCCACGAGCCAGAATGTCCACTGCGGGAGCGTCAGTGGCTCCATGGAAGGCAGCGATCTTGACCCGTTCTGGCCTCACCACCTTATACATGCCGTCTCTCAGGAACAGCGTGAAGCCGATATCATATCCGTCCGGATTTTCCGCAAAGCCTGCGGGATCCAGCACGCCATTGGCCATGGCCACTAAAGTCTCCTCAGGTTCCAGGATGACATTGTAATCAGCAATCACATCGCCAGGACCCTCGCTGTTGCTGGGCGCAACGCCGATGTTGAGATTCACTCCGGCCAAAACATCGACAAAAGGCGTTGCGCTACGAAAGGCGAAATCGTCCAGGAACAGGTTACGGTTGACATAGATGTCCACCAGCTCCACATCCGGATCGGCGGCGTTGTGGATCACCTGCAGATCCGCGGTCACCAGAGGCTCGGACACATCCTGAATTCTGCCCTCAACTCCATAGTTGATGGGTGAATTCCCGACGATGTAATCCCTCACGGCTTCATATTCTGTGCACCCCGCGTCCTGGAGATTGATAGGCTGCAGACCCGCCATGGACAGGAAGGCCGCCACACCCGAATTGGTGGTGACGGTATACATGGCGAAGGGGTCGATGGGCTGTTCGCCAACGAGGACCCAGATAAGCTTTTCGCCCAAAGGCTTGCTGGAATCGTAGGCCAAACGCATCCCGGAGACCTGAATGTAGAGGTCCTGCATGTACTGGGCCTGCTCCGTGGTGAACTCCAAACCCATGAGCAGCTCCATGCCGGACAGCTCGAAAGTCGCCAGTCTGAATCCGTGGCCGGATATCTCATCATAGCCGTAGGAGACGGTCTGGAAGATATCGGCACCGGCCAGTGGACCGGCATAAAGCTTCTGGCTGATGAAACCCCAGACGGCCAGGCCGATGTCCGTATTGGTGATGTCCCGATAGGCATCGGTGACCAGATTTCCCATGGGGGTGTCCTTATAGCCGGATATGCGATCGCGCTCGATATCCACGGCCGCCTCGGCGATGATGTCGCTGTACATCGGTTCGTACCGCGGGTCTGCTTCCAATTCGGCCACGAGATACTGGACCATGGCCGCCACCTCGGCAACCTCGGGCACTGAGCTATTCACAGGCATCAATTGATAATTGAGAATCTCAACGCCAGAAGGTCCACAGGCTATCTTCAGGTTGCCCACATAGCTGTAAAACTCACCGGCCTGGACAATCCAGGTGGTCTGGCCCACTGGATTGGTGACGGCCACGGCTTCCTCAAGGACATGATGCGAGTGTCCTCCCACGATGATGTCGATGCCCGGCACGTTGGCGGCCAGGAGGCAGTCCACCTCAAAGCCCAGGTGGGTGAGGCCGACGATGATGTCGCACTGGCCCTGCAGCGCGGTCACGGCCGCTGCGGCGCCATCGATGCACGATGTGATGACCACCGGCGAGGGCATTGAAAAGGTGTTGGTCTCCTCGGTGGTCAGGCCGAAGATGCCCACCTTCACATCTCCTACATCTTTGATGACCCACGGCTGCACCAGGGCGCCCAATTCGGGATCCGCCGTAGCGTCAAGGTTGGCAGACAGGACGTCGAATCCGGGAATAGGGAATCCCGCACTGGTGAGGGCCAGCTTGAGCACATACGGCGTGAGGTCGAACTCATGATTGCCCAAGGTGATGGCATCGCACCCCAGCTGAGCCAGGATCTGGAGCTCCGGTACGCCGAAGTACTTGTTGAACATCACATCGCCTATGAACACATCGCCGGCGTGCAGGAACAGCACATTCTCCTCGGTGGCCTGCACCTGGCCGATGAGAGCTGCCGCCCGAGCGATGCCGCCGAGACTTCCCACGCCGAACTCATCCTTGGGGCCGTATGGAACGATGTGTGAGTGGGAGTCGTTGACGTGCAGGATGGTCAAGGTGTCCGTCACTGCCCAAGCTGAGCCGGCCAGCAAAACTATGGCGGCAAAGAGGATGATGGTCCGCTTCATGTTCCCTTCCCCCTTTCAGGTCGCAAGAAGTCCAAATTCACAGAATCCCGCCCAAAGAGCAGAAAGCATCATAATGACCACCTCCTGTTTTGTTCAAGGCATATACGAAAGATTAGTGAACCCCTCTTCGCTTTTCCCACCTCGAGGCAAGCGACGGAAAATTGGTCAATTCCTGCTCTTGATGCGTATCAGAGTCCCGAAAGTCTAAGCACTGTTATTATCTTTTCACGTTGGGACTTTCGGGATAGTTCAAGAGTTCAATTTTTAGATTTTCTCCTTTGAAGTGCCCACTGCACCCTCAAGGCTTTCAAATCAGAAATCACGATTAAAAACGTACCCGCAGCATATCCACATGGTATTCGTAGATGATTTCTCCGCTAGGCAGTCTCCTGGGCCGGAGGGCGAATGTTGTCGGATCCAGAGGCATGATTTGGATGTCAAGGGACGATTCGAGCTTTTCTTCCAGGAGAGATTCTTCCCAAAGCCGTTTGTACTTCGCTCTCCTGTTGTAACTTGATATAACGGCCGAGCCGAGGAATCCACCTGCGAGGAAACCACAGGCGAATTGAGGCCACCCAAAATCTTCACTCGCATCACCTGACATGGGCATATACAGTGAATACCCTGCAACTCCACCCATAATTGGCCCCAGGAGGCCAAATCCAAATAGGCACCCCGATCTTGATGGTTTGGTTTCCATCATGCGGATGTTACGAGGGATAAGGATGTAGTATTCCTTGTCGGCTTTCTTGCCGAAGTAATAGCCTGTAACGGCCCCACCGATGCCGCCAATAGCCGCTCCCCAAATGGGCGCATGTCTGTGTTTATAAGAGTAAAATTCTTCCGTCCAGGACGGATCATCCCAACCGCCTGGGTGGTATACTGTTCTCTCCACTTTTCTTCCCTGAAGCCCCTTGCCAATGAGCATACCCGCCGTAGCTCCCAAGGCAAAACCAAGCACCCCACCAGCACTACGATAGCTCGTCGCCCGATCGTGACGACTCTCCTCGCGCCAGCGCTCTTTGGTCCATTTCTCCTTCATCATTATTTTAGCCTGTTTCTTGGCTTCCTTTACCTTGCCTTTTATCGTCATGTGCTCTAGCGGAGAAAGGTGACGCGTCTCGGAAGGGGAAGAGGGCTTTGCAGGAACAATTGCGGGAAATGGACTATCAATGGGAAGACGTTTTTCATAATAGTTAATGTGCTCGCGAAGCTTCTCCAGAGTCTCTTGGTCGATAGGCAACGTTCGTACTTGTTTAATACCCTCTTTCTCCTCGGTGATCTCCGCCGCATAGCTGCTGTCGGGCAGTTGGAGGATAATCGCGGACAGGAAGTTTAAAGATCCTGGGAAGAGTCGATAGCGACTCCGCTCCTCCCGATCGATGGTCTCACCCACTTTTTCGCTGATGACGATAACCTTTCCGGCACCTGTTTCCTGAGGCCGTTCCCGCTGAGCCAGAGCCTCAAATACTGCAGAGACGGACAGGCTCTCTATCAGCAAGAACACAATGGCCACCTTCAAGGACCGCATGACATCCCACCTCCTATTAGCTTAAAAAGAGGAGCTCATCCCCCCTGAATTCGGAGGTAGATAAAAAATATGGTCGCGCCCAGAAAGAGAAAATACAGTAAGAAAATGGGTGTCTCCCGCATTTGCTTCCCATTTATCAAAAGATAGGTTGGGATTCCAAAAACCAGAGCGAGGGGTATTAAGACCAAGATCTTTAAAATCACAGGGACGCTGAGGTATGCCAGTAGCACCAATATTCCGGTGATCATCTTTCCCTTCTTCTCACCAAATAAGATGGGCAGGGTGACAGTTCCTGTGGCTTGATCTCCCTTCAGGTCTTTGATGTCGATGACGGTTAAGCCGAGGGTGAAGGCCACCAGCATGGCAGAGAGAATCCGAGGTGGAAAACCAACGAAGCTGTAGTCTGCGGAGAAAAGCACGAAACCGCCCAGACAGACAAGTGCTGAGCACAGCGCGAGGATAAAGGTGGACAGAAGGGGAACCCTTTTCAACCGGAAAGGTGGAGCCGAATAGACATAGGAAAGGCCTGCTGTCACCAAAATGGTCACCAAGAATGGGTGTCGGACCAGAACGGCGGCGATGAGCGACAACACCAAGAAGACGAGGTTCAAAGAGCGATATTCCTCGACATCGATAACCCCGGAAACCAGAGGTCGGGAATGATTTGTGATCCTGTCGGTATCCTCATCATGAAGATCATTGACCCCCACAGCCCACAGCCATGCCAGGACGACAGAACAGGCCGAAACAATGAGGATGAGGATGGGGAAAGGTGACTCGAAAAAGGTCTCCGGCGGTCTTTGCCCGTATCCGATGAGCATGCCCATTGACAGCATGCACAGATAATGGAAAACGCGCAGACCGCGGAGGTTTTTCAGCAGAGCACGAAATTTCTCCCTGTTGTAAAGACGATACCAGAGCCCCAATTCAACCACCAGGATGGGAAAGAGAACTAGCGTCATTTTGTGATTGAACGAATAGAAATGATATAGCACCACATCGGCGCTAAAAATCTCACTTCCCACTGTGGCTGAACCTTTCAGGTTCCAGAGGATGGTGATCAGTGATGGCAGCGACCCCAGAACGAAGCCCGCGATGTAGGAGGCGATGACGCCGATGATCGCCAAGATGATCTTCCCGGTTTTTAAGAACAGGTAGCAGGCGACCAGCACAAAGACAACCATCAGCTCAATTTGAATTCCAGGGGTGATCCCACGGCCCAGATAGCCCCAGGAGAAGGTGACGAATCTATTAATAAGGGCTGATGAATCCTCGAACATGTAGGAGATGTTATAACCCTGTCCTCCAGAGACGAGAAGGTCCAATATGGGGGCGAGGAGGATGATCGGGAAGAAGCACAGCGTTATTCTGGTAATTTTGGTTATTTTCTCTTTTGTGAGCCAGTGAAAGATGGCGATCAGCGCCAGCAAGAGACAGAGGTAGAACATGGGGTAATGGACGAAGTAGGCCAGCGGGGACACCGGAGTCCAGAAGTTGTCCACGTCGGAGAAGGTCTCCAGGAAGTTCCTCAGAAAGATAACGCAGATGATCGTCACCACGTAGGCCCAGAAGGAAATCCGGCTGTTTTCAAGATCTTCTACGAAGCGCTTCAACCTTTCGACCATGGCGTTTTCCCTTCCCATTGATCTGAGGCTTACTTCACATAAAACGAAAGCTGTTCACGATGAGCTTAAAATCGTTTTCATACATATGGTAACAGTTCTCCGGGGCAGTGCACGTGATGATAAAACCGACTCTATTTTTTACCAAACACAGATGTCGAAATCGCAAGATGGGCTGGGTATCCTGATGTAAGCAGTGAAGGTCGCAAAACAGGTTGTGATGGATTACCCTCTTCTCACTGGATATGATCTCATACCCCTGCGATTTCAGAGACCGCAGGTTCCTTTGTCCATATTCTTCCGCAGTCATCATCATCGACAAAGGTTCAATGGCCACGGTCACATTGGGGATAAAATCCTCGATCATCTTTTTGGACTTTATAGTCAGCAGCACCTCTGGAATCCCGGTCTCGTCGGTCAGGATCCATCCGGAATCTGGACTGGCCAGGCGAAACCCGAACTGTGGATCAGTGTAAAGGTGTGGCTGAGAGCTTTCGTGTACTGTACAATCTGCACACAGGAGACAGCAGATTGCTAAACTCACCAGCCCCGTGCAAGATATCTCTTTTATCAAGACTTCCCTCCTTGATGAAGGTTCTTCATTTGTCAAAGCTAGGTGAGACTCAGCTCAAACAGAACTGCCTTCGCTAGCAAGATACCAACACTGTCCATAATGCTTTTACCAGCAGAAATCTTATATTACTCTATTTTGACAAATCCAATATAGGAAAAGTAATTATGGTAAACAATCCTTTTCTGCGCTTTTTATCGCCAGCAGAGCTTGTTGAGCTCCCGTTAATTTTCAATCTTCATCTCGCGGTCGGATCTGCCTACCGGAACCAATCCCATGGCAAAAGCCAGGTTTGACTATGTAGCGCAAGACCATTGAACAAAATCGAGAACAATTCTGAGAGCTGCTCATTTAGAGCATCCTCTCTCACCTGAAGAGGTTAGGGATTTGGACCCAGGGTCATTGCCAGTTGAAAAGCAGTATGATGTCCTTCCCCCAGCGCCCAGATATCCTCGAGTCTCCCCTCCAGACTGAGATAGTTCGTCAGAGGAATCTCGACCCCCCCAGAGAGGTTTATGGAAACATACCTCTCAGTGGAATTACATTCCCATTCGCTATATTCATCAAGTCCGTATTGCCAACTTTCTGTCGATTTGGTTTCGGTCGAGGTTCTTCCCCAACCCCATGCTACAAATGGCTTCACTGACCGTTTCCTGATAGGGTATATGAAAAAACCACCGGAGAAATAGCTCACCATGGAGCGCTCTGTGCGCGACCAGTAAGGATCGTAGTATGGAAGCTCTCTGGAAAACCAGCCGGTTCTTCCATAGGCCAGTTCTAGCCCCGATCGTGAGGTAAAATAATATCGCAGCCTGCCCCCAATAGCCGCAGCGGTTTTACCTTGAGGTGGAGAAATTACTCCCCCCCATGGAGATACTTTAAAGTAGTTGCGAGAGCGGTACCTTCCCGTCCTCAATTTTGAAAGGATGGCCAATTTTTCGATCTCGGACTTACCCACCCAAGGGATATCTACATCCACTCCCTTCAGCGCTCCCACGGATCCGCCGATGGATGCAACGATAACACCTGAGAAGACCCCCAATCCCATGACGATACTTCGCGGGCTGGGGCATAACCAGCTGCTTTCATCGCTGCTTGCCGCTCCAACAACAAGTCCAAGCCCCAAAGGGATCAGTCCCCATTTCATGCCTTTGAGACAGGAGGATTTCCTGGGCAGAGAGAGACGAGACACATCGTTGAGGTTCATCGTGGGATTGCCGGGGGATGCTTGCTGAAGCAGGGTTCCGTACGTTTCGATAGCACCCGACAGGGCGATGGAATCGCCGCTGAACCCGTGAAGAGCTCCTCTCAGCCTTTGGCCATTGGTGGTTTCAATATCGACGATGGGGCCGTTCCTCTCCCGACGACTCATACTATGTTTCGATCTGGGCCGATCCATGACCTGCGGGTAATTGTTCGCCAGGTTATCCCAGCGACCTGTTGCGCTGCTCGACCCCGGTCGATCGATGACCTTTTGGTAATTCTCCACCAGCTCGTGGCGGGATATTCTCCAAACCTGAGTCCTGGACGCCTTACCATCGAGATAGGCGATGTGAATGGCGCAGCTGCCATCGGGCAACTCCCAGAAATTCGCCGACTGAAAAGACGGAAAACTCTGAAACAGTTGGTAAGCATCCCGCTCCTGTCGGTCGATCACCTCGCCCACCTTTGGGCTGATGACGATGATGCGGCCTTCCTCTTGGGCCTGAGCCAATTCTGGGGAGACAAACATCAGGGCGGCACTGACCAGGAGCATCATCACAAAGAATTTGGAAAACATGGCTGCCTCCTTTCTTAAAGAGAAGTTCACCTCAGAATAAGCGTTTCACGATTTGCATTTGATGGTCTCGTATTTCGCAGGAATTAAAGGCGGTAAAATAGTTCCCAGCAATAGACCAACTCCCGCACCGATGCCAGCGCCCCATACCATACCTTCAAGACCTGAAAAATCTGCAATAGCCCCGCTACTTTTCGATTGCCCAATGTGACCGCCCACAATCATGCCTACAAACCCACCAGCACCGAATCCAATTCCTATATACTTGGCATCGAATTTCCCTGTTTTTAGGAATTTGATCTCCGAGATATCCCTTCCGTTGACAGTTAAAGATTGACATGCGAACCTTCCATGCCTAGTTACGGTTTGGCTCATGGTGACGATGGACTTGTCTAAATTTATTGCTACAAGACGCCCGCTGATTGAATTTCCGTCGTGATCGAGGATCTTAATTTTCTCACCGGGCTCGATTTTGAGAAGCGTTTTCTCCAAACAGACTTTGTATGGCTGTGCCTGACAATTGGCCTCCGGGATCACCATCAGGGCGATGACAACGGTAGGCAGTATCTTGAAGATTTTGGCCAACATGGTATTCTCCTTTTTCAGAACGGAAATCAGCGTCTCCCGAACCGGGGACTGCAGAAATACCTATCACCCACCGCATCCACCAAAAGAGCCCCCACCACCCGTATCCGCCCCGAAGTCCATTGTTCCGATAACCTTAATGAGGCCGTAAACCGCACCGGCGATCAGGCCTGGAGAGGAGCCCAATTTTATCCCTCCGTACCACGCCACATCGGTGCCGTATTTCTCCGTACGGTTCGCTTCCATCTGACCGTAAAGGATAAAAGTGTCCTCGAAATTCAACCCCACGTGCGCAGTAAATCCTGGAAAGATCGATTCCAGAGGATCGCTTCCCCTGATCAGTATCCCCGGGGCGATATCGAGGCTAGTTTTCCTATCCAACCTGCGGCGGTACCTGGGTTTAACACCGAATCGCAGTACATCGTTGGCGTCGGTGCCGAAAAACAGAGCCACCCCCAGGGCGGAACCACGGCCCTTGGTGCGCATGTGCCCCACTTCCCAGGTGAAGTTGCGTTTTGCTGGCGTATAACTCTCTGCGCCTATCCATTCATAGCCATAACTGTGAGGTTTGACCTGTTGAACCTTGGTGGGAACTCTAAACCTGAGGCTGTAACCGAACTCCGTGAGCCAAAAAGACCGCCGTTCCAAAAAGGGATTACCCTGCCGGGATAGTCTCTCACTCGTTTTTGTATGAGGATGTGAGGGAAGTTTTGGAGAAGTTTGTGGATTGAAATTGTAAGATCTGGCAACGTCACGCGAGACATTCACATGAACTGATTCGAGTCCATTGGCCGCTTGTATCAACTCATCCCAGCAGGTTTCCAGAAGATTATCACTGTTTTGAGCAGAGCAAAAAACCTGCTCTTGAGCCGATGCGGTCGTGACGGCAAAGAGCATCAGGAAACCTGATAGAGCCAATGTGCGGAACATCGTGAACTCCTTCAACGCGGTCTATGGGACGTTACTATTCAGTTGACCATACAAATGGCGTGCCAAGTGTTGGCCAGCTAATTAAACAGTTGCTGTTTATAGGATTAAAACGATTCGGAGATATTTATGCAATTCAAGGATGGTCGCAAATACGCGACTACTCGAAGTATCGGTTGCATCTATGCGACTGGTTGACTGAGAAAAGTCCAGGATAATCGAAGATCACAAGAAGAGCGTGCAGGGAGCAATGCCAAAGTCTTGTGACACTCTGTTTAAATATGAAAAAACCCCCCTCCAGGATCGGAAGGGGGTCGAGGTGATGATACCTCTGATGATTGAGGACAACTGCTATTTTTTAGTTATCCCCAGCTGTTTCAATTTTCGAAAAAGAGTGGCCTTGTGAATGCTCAGTCTCTTAGCGGCCAATGTCTTATTCCCGCCCGTTTCGGCCAGGACGTTCTGAAGATAAAGCTTCTCCAGCTCCTTGAGATTTTTCACGCCCGACATGGCCTTCACGACGTCCCGCTCTTTGGCCTCTCCCCCCAATTCTAGAGGGAGGTGCTCCATCTCGATGAGATCACCTTTGCAGAAGATGAAGGCGTGTTCGATGATATTCTCCAGCTCCCGGATGTTTCCGGGGAAATCGTAAGACAGCAAGGTGTCCAGAACCTCGTCGGAGACCCCGGTGATCTTTTTTTGATACCGGGTGTTGAATGTCTCTATGAAATCATCGCACAGAATGGGTATGTCACTGCGCCGTTCCCGGAGGGGCGGAAGGTCAATGCTCAGCACTTTGATCCGATAATAGAGATCTTTCCGGAATTTGCCCTCTTTAATCAAAGCGGAAAGATCTCTGTTGGTGGCCGCGAGGACGCGCACATCCACGGTGATGGATTGCGTATCTCCCAGGGGCTCGAAGGCTTTCTCCTGAAGCACCCGGAGCAGCTTGACCTGAACGGATGGAGAGAGATCGCCGATCTCATCGAGGAAAACCGTCCCCCCATCGGCCAGGGCGAATTTCCCAGGCTTATCCTTTTTGGCGTCGGTAAAGGCACCCGCTTTATAGCCGAACAGCTCCGATTCCAACAGGGTATCCGGCAACGCACTGCAGTTTATGGTTATAAAGGGCCTCTTTTTTCTGGGTCCCAACTCGTGAAGTGATCTGGCTATGAGCTCCTTGCCGGTGCCGCTTTCTCCAGTGATCAGAACAGTAGCTGTGGTCTGAGCGACCTCGGGCAGCATGTTGAAGATCTTCTTCATCTCCGGATGACGACTGATGATATCGTGGTAACTGGTGAGTCGAATGATCTCCTTTTTCAGCCCGGCGGCCAACCGCTTGGCCTCGTTCGCTGCCGCCCGCACTTTCTTCAACTCGGCCTCTTCAGCTTTCTTGCGCTCGGTGATATCCTGGACCTGAGCCAGAAACACCGGGTCCTTTTCGCTTTCCATTCCCATGGGGGTGAGGTGCCAACGAAGGTAACGGAGCCCCATTTTCTCAAAAACGACTTTCCCTTTGCCCTGTGCTCCAAAGTCGAAATAAGATTCGTGATCGGCGCCCTTCCCTCTTTTTAAGATACGTATCACCTCATCGGGGATGTTGAAATTCGTAAAAAGGTCATAGGGCGTTTTCTCCGAGAGGTCATCGGATATACCGAACAGCTTTCGAAAAGCACCGTTCATGTCTGTTAACTTGCCGTCTGATCCGAACAAGGCATTGCCGATGGGAGACTGAGAGAAGATGTTTCGGAAACGCTCTTCGCTTTCCCTGAGCGCTCTCTCCATCTTTTTCCGCCGAGTGATGTCGATGAGGGATATGAGGCTCTTCTTGGTGCCCGGTATCATGCTGACGTTGATGAAGATGTCCCTTATCTCGCCGCTCTTGTGGCGCATGCGGAACTCGTACTCATTGGGGACGGACTCCGGATCTATTCTTCTCTGCTTGTGGTATTCCAACATCCTGGGAAGATCTTCATCCACGATGAACTCGGGCCACCTGCGCCGCTCATTGACCTCCTCCGCGGGATATCCCGTTACCTCCTCCGCCTTATGGTTTGCCATGGAGATCATGGTGTCCTCGTCAACCACCATCATGGCCGTGCCCGTCCATTCAAAGGCCATGCGGTATTTTTCCTCGCTCTCCTTGAGGGCCTCTTTTGCCTCCTGAAGGAGTTTCCTTTCACGTGCTTTGAATTCCAAAACGTGCTGCCGCAGCTCGGCGAGTTCTCTGATCAACTGCACCTTGGATTTGTCTTCATCATTCATGGCAAGATCTTCCCCAAGGATATTTCCCAAAAAGTTCCTTACCACCACAGCGTAATATAGTGAATTTTAGCGGAAATGTCAGGGGAAAATTGATGGTTTGCTAAAATTATCGATTCTCATTCAACCTCCCTCCAATATGATCATCGAAAGCATTCGCCCAATATCAAATCATAATCATCCTAGAATATTTATACTTACCCTTCGAGTCAAGGATCCTCTGGCGGATAAAGCTCTTGACATCTTTCATCTTAAAAGTCAGAGAAAATGGAAAACTTCTTGACAAAAAGCCTATTCTCTGATAAAATAAAAATGGCTATGTTTCTCTCTAGCATCTCAGGTGATGACGAAACGGGAATCAGGAGGATATAAAGATGAAATCGACTATAAAAATTTGCCTTCTGTTCGTCGCGCTCTCTTCTATTTTCTTCAGCAATAATAACTGGGCCGACAAGAGCGATTTGGCTTGGAGCACCTTTCTGGGAGGCAGCGATTATGATCTGGGCTACGGCATCTTTGTAGACGACACCGGCTATATCTACGTGACCGGCGTCACGACCTCTGACGACTTTCCCACTAAATCTGGCGACATCGATACGACACACGGCGGTCGCGATGTTGTCCTAGCTAAGCTCCATCCCTTGGGTGACTCACTCGTCTTCGCCACTTTGCTGGGGGGAAGCGACGATGACGAGGGGAAGGACATCTTCGTCGACCATTACGGTTACATCTATGTGGTCGGCGTCACCGTCTCTGATGACTTCCCCACCACAAATGGTGCTTTCGACGCCATCTACAATGGATCTCGGGACGTCACCCTCATCAAGCTCGATCCTTCGGGGAGCCTTCTGGAATATGCCACCTTCCTCGGGGGGAGCAACTCAGACTGGGGAAAGGGGCTCGCTGTGGACGACTCTGGCAGCGCTTTTGTGACCGGATACACAAACTCTCAGGACTTTCCCGCCACAGGGGGGGCTTTCGATAGCACTTACAATGGCGGCAATTGGGATGCTTTTGTGGCCAAGCTAAATGCCTCGGGAAGTGAATTGGAGTATGCCACTTTCCTGGGGGGAACAGATGTGGATGATGGCCATGATATCGCTTTGGACACCTCCGGATATGCCTATGTGACGGGAAACAGCGCATCCTCGGATTTTCCCACCACCGCGGGCGCTTATGATACCACCCATAATGGAGGTCACGATGTTTTTGTGGCCAGGTTTGATCCAATGGGCGCCACCCTTATCCATTCCTCCTTCATAGGCGGAACTGGTGCCGACTATGGTTATTCCATCACCGTAGACAATTTTGGCGATGCACTCGTTACAGGAAAAACGTCCTCAGCCGATTTTCCCACAACTGCCGGTGCTTACGACACCGAACATGGCGGCGTCGCCAGCACAGATGCCTTTGTGACGAAACTTCATCACGCCACGAACGCATTGGAATACAGCACCTATCTGGGCGGGAACGCTGGTGATGAAGGTCTCAGTATCACCGTAGACAGCTCTGGTAGCGCTTACTTGACGGGTTACACGTGGTCGGAGAACTTTCCCGCTACCGCCGGTGCTTATTGCACCGCTCATAGCGGCTATTACTCAGACGCTTTTGTGGCCAAGCTCGACCCCACAGGAAGTGATCTTGAGTATGCTACCTTCCTGGGAGGAAATGCCGTCGACTTCGGCTGGGACATCTTCATAGATGGCTGGGGATATATCTACGCAACGGGAGAAACCAAGTCCTCAGACTTTCCCACCACACCAGGAGCTTACAGCACCTCGATCACTGGTAACTACGCGGACATCTTTGTGGCCAAGCTTAATGTAGAAGGCACATCCATAGAGCCATTAACTTCTGGAATTTTTTTACCACAGGCCTTCATGCTGATCCAGAACTATCCCAATCCTTTCAACGCAAGCACGCAGATCCGGTATCAGATCCCGGTGGATTGTCACGTAATCCTGAAGATTTTCAATATTCGTGGCCAGGAGGTGCGGACTTTGGTGGATGCGGTTCAAAGAGCTGGAGATTATGAGATCAGTTGGAATGGTGAGAATAACAGGGGCTTGGAGGTGAGCAGTGGGTTGTACTTCTGCCAGTTGAAAGTTGGAGGTTTTGAGAAAACTGTTAAGATGCTTCTCATCAAATGATATGAAATCAGCTTTAAGTGAGAAAGCCCTTCTTGGAGATTTAGATCGATAGATTGCGAGGAACATGATGAGCAAGAGATTGACGACCCTCCTGTTGATGGTCCTGGCCCTCATCGGCTCTAGAGAGGTTTTCGCTCACCAGATGGTTGAGCGAAGCGGGCTCCCTCCGTTGGCAGAGAAAAAGGCGGAGCCCTGCAAACAAGATTCACAACCTTCTGGAAATCCCTTCCTAGGTGAACCCCGGACCGAGCTGATGCGACCGCTGAGCGAGGGATTTGAGGGCGGCGTCATCCCCGCAGATTGGACGGTGTACAACGAGGACGGCGACAGCTACCAGTGGGAGGTTTACTCCACCACCAGCGCTCACGGCGGCGACTATGTGGCTCGCGTGCACCATAACTCCTCGGGCTGTGACGACTGGTTGGTTACCCCCAAGCTGGTCTGCAATGCTGGCACGGCTGACACTTTGAAGTTCTGGGCTTACTCTTATAGCTCATATTATCCAGAGGATTTCGAGCTGTGGATCTCCACGACGGGCAACACTATCGGTGACTTCACTGATATGGTGTATTCTTACCTCAATCACCCAAACTTATGGATAGAGCATAAGATCCCTCTTGACATATACGATGGCAACGACATCTATGCGGCCGTACGTTGCGTCTCGGTGCAAGAGTATTATCTGTACTTGGACGACTTCAAAGGCCCGGAGATCTGGGTTCCGCCCCTGCCAGCGATTTCTTTCAACACCAAGGATCTTGGTTTTGGTCCCATAGTCATCGGCGACTCGGCCTCTCTGCCCTTAATTATCTATAGCACCGGCGGCATCGACTTGACGGTATCTGACATCAACTCCGATAATGGACACTTCACACATGACTTTCCCGGCATACCGCAGGTGATTCTCCCCGGCGACTCTCTGGTGGTAACCGTCACCTTCACGCCTACTGCCGAGCTCGAGGAGACAGCCACACTGACGGTGACTCACGACGCTGCTAAGGTAGAAAGCTACATTTCCATGTCCGGCTACGGATATTCTGGGACGCTGTTTCAGGATTTCGGTGGCATATTCCCGCCTCCAGGCTGGGCCGAGTATCAACTGGGCGATCCCGCTGGTTGGATGCATGGCACCTCGGGCTGCGATGACCTCTTCTGCGCTTTCCATGATGATGATAACGTGACCACTGGCTGCGATGATTGGTTGGTCACCCCACAGATGAGCCTGCCGGCAAAGTCGGCCTACAAGCTTGAGTTCATGCAGTATGAGAAATATAGCAGCTATTATGAGTACCACGGGGTTATGATCTCAACCAGCAGCGGCGATCCCAATGATGGCCAGTTCGTGGAGTTGTATGAGATCGGTTCTGGCACCGAGGATACGTGGGAGGCCGTTGAGGACATCAGCTTGGTGGCCTATACTGGTCAGGACATTCACCTGGCCTTCCGCTATCAGGGCGACTATGCCGACGAGTGGTCCGTGGACAACGTGGTGGTCCAGGAGTACATTTACGTTAACGAACCTCCGGAGATCACCCACGATCACAAGGGCGACACCGAGGACACCACTCCGACCATCACAGCCATCATCACCGATGTGGAGGAATTCACCGCCAGCGTCTTCTACGAGACGGCTCTCAAGGTCTTCAGTGAGGCACCTATGTCCCTCGCTGGAGTGCTGCGCAACGAGTACAGCGTCGAACTACCAACGTTGAGCTACGGCACCATCAATTACTACATCCAGGCTACAGATGACTCCGGCATGGTTAGTACCAATCCGCCCGGCGCACCTGGGGAATATTACTCCTTTGATATCCAGGAATTTTTAGGGCTTGAGCTTATTTACGACGACGGCACGGTTGAGAATGCCACCTACTGGAGTCCCACCTATGAGAATGGAAGGTTCGCTGTTCAATTCACACCACCGGTCTATCCCTGCACCTTAAACGCCGTAAAGCTGGGCATCTTCACCGATTGGCCCGACGAGACCCACCAGCAACTCGCTGTGGAGATCTATGACGACGATGGCGTGGACGGCGCGCCGGGAACCATGATCTACGGTCCCGACACAACTGGCTCCATCGGCAACGTTGTGGGCGGACTGCCCTCTGGCGGTACTTCACCGCCGTACACGCTGGACTGGGCCTACGTGTGCATCCATCCCACGCTGGTTATCACAAACGGCGATTTTTACGTGGCAAAAGCTCAGATTACAGTGGCTCCCAAGTGTGAGGCCCTGGAAATGGACCAAGATGGAGACATGGCCCACCGCTCCTGGAAGCGCGATCCCACAACTGGCGTTTGGTCGGAGTATGCCGATGCCAATGGCGATTCAGCGAACTTCATGATCCGAGCTTATACCAGACAGGCACTCACCACTGGCGATCTGGAAGGCCATGTGTACGAGTCTACCAAGACTCCCATCGCCGGCGCCATCGCCACCGCAGTGGGCGATCTGGTTACAATATTCGATACCACCGATGCAAGCTGTTACTACTCCTTCAATGATTTGCCTATCGGCGATTATGACGTCACCCTCGAGGCTGGTGGTTATCACTCCGAAACGGTGGAAGATGTGGCTGTTGTAGAGGATTCGATCACCATTCAGGATTTCTACCTGGTACTGGATACAGCTCTTCTGCGCGAGAGTTTCTGTGATGTCTTCCCGCCCGCCAGCTGGACCGAATATCAGCTATACGACCAGGCCGGCTGGCAGAAGAGCACCTCAGGCCACGACGACGCCTGCTGTGCCTGGCATGATGATGACGACGTAGTTAACCTGTGCGACGACTGGCTGGTGACCCCAGCCATAAGCATTCCCGCTGACAAGGCCGAATACGCTCTGGACTTCTACGAATACCGGAGCTACTTCAGCTTCTATCACTATCATGGTGTCTGGATCTCAGCCGGCAGCGGCGATCCCAGCATTGGCGGAGGCCCCAGCGGATACGGCGACTTCATCGAGTTACAGGAAATAGACTACGGCAGCGGCTACGCTTGGGAGGAGATTGGCCCCATCAGCATGGCGGCTTTCGAAGGGCAGACCATCTATCTGGCCTTCGTCTATCAAGGCGACTACGCGGATGACTGGAAGATAGATGATGTGGTCATCTGTGCCCAACCACCCGTGCCTGTAGAACTGGTTGGCTCAGCAGCTGCCGGCGGCGCGGCTGTGCCGAAAACCTATGCCCTCCATCAAAACTATCCTAACCCCTTCAATCCAACCACCGAGATCAAATATGCTATTCCTAAAGACGCGCATGTGACCTTGAAGGTATACAACGTCTTGGGCGCCGAGGTGGCCACCTTGGTGGATGCCCATCAGAAAGCCAACTTCTATACAGTGCGTTGGGATGCCGATGAGCTGGCCAGTGGTATGTATTTCTGCTGGTTGAAGGCGGGTGCTTTTGAGAAGACGATCAAAATGGTGTTCCTCAAGTAAAAGCTAATTACCGCAAGATCGGAAAGGCCCTCTAAGAAGTTCGGGAGGGCTTTTTGATTGAAAGCAAAGGGGGCGAGGATTCGAGAAACCAAGGGTTCGAGGGCCGCCCCTCTACTTCTTTTTGAATAATGTCAGATTTCGACCTGGTTTTTACCTTGAACCCTCGAATCCTTGAATCCTCGGATCCTAGGGTCGAGGGATTGGGAGGGCTTCTCTGTTATTAAAGCATTGAAATTTGGATATTTAAGATTGAAGATTTGCACCACCTACCGCGGGCTATTCTTGTCATTCTGAGGAGGAGTTGACGCCTGAAGAATCTGCTTTTCAGCTCAGATCCCTGGCGTCAAAAGGTGAACCCTTCGTCTCGTTTAGGGAAATAGAGACCGTCAATCTCGCCAACGAAAAGCCTGGTAAGAAAATTTTAATCCTTGACAAGCACCCTGCACTCTAATAGATTGGGGAGTAAATCGAGGAGAGATAATCTCTCTTTTCCCATGAGAAGGTGGCTTTCGCAAAGCCAAAGGAGGTGCTCTGTGTCTTATAAACTTCTGTTCTCAGCACTCCTGCTTCTGGGTGTTTTTCTCTTTACAACAGAGATGCCTTATGCTCAAGAGCAGGGCGTCCCATCTGATTCGCTGGTTTCGATCTCCTTAAAAGATGGAACCACGCTGACGGGTAAAATTGTTCACGAAGATGAGGTCAGCTTAAAGGTTGTAACCCCGGCAGAACTTGAAGTGGAGGTGCCGAGATCTTCCATCATCTCCATTAAGCCGCTTCGGGGGCGGATGGTGGAAGGTCAATTCTACCGTTTCGACCCCAATTACTCACGACTTATGTTTGCTCCCTCTGGGAGACCTCTGCGTAAGGGAGAAGGCTACTTTTTCGATACTTATGTGCTTTTTCCCGGAGTAGCGTGGGGGTTCACAGACAATTTCAGCTTGATGGCTGGGCTCTCAGTTGTCCCGGGCGTCGATTTTGGAGATCAGTTGCTATATCTGGCTCCCAGAATTGGATTCCAGACATCGGACGAATTTGCTATGTCTTTTGGCGCGCTCTACGCAACTGCGGATAGGGATGCTGTAGGCATCGCCTTTGCCGTGGCGTCCATGGGACAACCCGACAAGAGCTTCACAGCCGGTCTCGGCCTTGGGTACACCAAACTAGAGGATGAGGATCTTGAGTTTGGCGATCATCCGGTCATCCTGTTGGGCGGTAATGTCCGCCTTTCTAATAGCACCGCTCTTGTCTCAGAAAACTGGCTTATTACCGGCGGCGATTTCGAATTTGGCAATCAGCCCTTTGCTCTCGCCATCAGGTTTTTCGGCGAGCGCCTAGCAGCCGATGTGGGAGCCATCCTCATCGGAGAAGTCATCGAAGAGGGTTTTCCCATCCCATGGTTGTCTTTTACGTATAACTTTGGGAGGTAGACTGTTAGTCGCCCATCTCTCAGATGAAAAAGCCCTTTCGGCGAGATATTAAGGGGGTCAGCATAGGAAACTAGAAAGGAGTCTGAGGAAAAAGAACCTTAGTTCGGGTTAGGTGATTTTAAGAAGACCGTCAAGATATTGTATCTGAAATAAGAGTGATTGATCGTAGAATTGCGCAGACCCTCTCGGAGACCCGGAAGGGCTTTTTCTGTCACCTGTCATTCTGAGGCCGGGTTTCAGAGGGACCCATGATGAATTCTTCGTTTCACTGATGATAGATTCCGCTCAAGAGATTCATCTGAATTCTATGGCCGAAGAATCTCTGCCGATTGGCCAAAGAGAGCCCGTGTGAAAACGCTTCGTGCGCCCAGTTAAGAAAGAAACTTTCACTCCACGCAACCAAATAGGGTTCAATATATTGAGTTCCTACAAACACATACTTTATGGTTTGTATTCCTCACTCTGAGAATTCTCAATACCTTTCATGGCATTTCATTGTTAGCCAACAATTGTTCGCCCCTATCCCTCCAGATACTGCTTCAAATACTTTCCCGTATACGACTCCTGACACCAAGCGATGTCCTCCGGCTGGCCAGTGGCTAGCAAATATCCACCCTCCTGGCCCCCTTCAGGGCCCAGGTCGATAATCCAGTCGGCCACCTTGATGACCTCAAGATTGTGCTCAATCATCAAGACGCTGTTGCCCCTTTCCACCAGGGCGCTGAGGGCATCCAGCAGCCTTTTGATGTCGTGAAAGTGAAGCCCCACCGTAGGCTCATCAAGGATGTACAAAATCCCTCGACCCTTTTTACGGGCCAGCTCGCGGGCGATCTTGATTCTCTGGGCCTCACCCCCCGAAAGTGTCGTGGCCGGCTGACCCAGCCTGATGTAGCCCAGACCTACATCCGCCAGGACCTTTAACCCACGAACGATACGTGGCCACTTGACAAAGAAAGCTAGTGCTTCCTTCACAGTCAGATCCAAAACCTGGGCGATATTCTTGCCTTGAAAGACAATCTCCAGAGTCTCTGGGTTGTATCGCCTTCCTTGACACTGATCGCAGGTAACGAAGATGTCGGCCATGAAGTGCATCTCCACCCGCAGATGTCCCTCTCCCTGGCAGTTTTCGCAACGGCCGCCTGCGAGGTTGAAGGAGAATCTGCCTGGCGCATAGCCCCGGACGCGAGCCTCTCGCGTTTTTGCAAAAAGCTCCCGAATGGGCGCGAAGGCTTTGATATAGGTTACCGGGTTAGAGCGCGGTGTTCTGCCTATGGGCGCCTGATTTACCAAAACGACATCGCCAATAAGCTCCCAACCTGTGATCCCATCGTGAGCACCTACCCTTTCGACAGCGTTATGCAACCGGCGGTCCAAGGCTCGGTAGAGGATGTCGTGCACCAGGGTGCTTTTGCCAGAACCGGAGACGCCGGTTATGCAGACCAGCCCGCCAAGAGGAATCCTCACGTTCAAGTTCTTCAGGTTATGCTCCTGGGCACCACGTACCTCCAGATGTCTGCCGGTCAGCTTCCTGCGCCGCTCTGGAACAGGAATTTGTTTCTGGCCAGTGAGATATCGGGCTGTTAAAGAGTTCTCCTTTTTCTTTAGATCCGAGAAGGACCCCTGAAAGATGAGCTGACCCCCGTGTTCGCCAGCTCCTGGCCCCAGGTCGATGACCCAATCGGCAGCCCGGATCGTCTCGCGATCGTGCTCTACCATCAAGACGGTGTTGCCGTTGTCTCGAAGTCTTTGGAGAATCTTGATCAGCCGGTGGGTGTCCCTGGGATGTAACCCTATGGTGGGCTCATCCAGAACATACAGGGTTCCCGACAAGCTGTGCCCCAAAGAAGTGGCCAGGTGAATTCGCTGGGCCTCTCCGCCAGAAAGTGTCCGGGTCAGACGATCCAGGGTCAGGTAGGAGAGCCCAATTCGCTGAAGATAGTCCAATCGGGATCTAACCTCCTTGATGATCTGGTCGGCCACTCCTCTCTCGAAGGCCGTCAATCTCAGTTTACGGAAAAATTCTATGGCCTCCGCCACATTCATCCGGGCGACCTCAGCAATGGTCTTGCGACCCACCTTCACATAAAGGGCTTCTGGTCTTAACCGACTTCCATGGCACCGGGGGCACTCTTTCTGGCTTTGATAGCGACGCAGGAAAACTCGCTTGCCGATCTTGTACTTCTTTCTTTCAATCCATCGGAAGAAGTCATAGACCCCCTCAAAGCCCGGAGCCCCCTCCAGAACCATCTCCGTTTCTTCGTCGCTCAATCTATAGAAGGGCACATCAAGCCGTACCCCATGGCGCATGGATAACTCCTCCAACTCTCTCAGAAAGTGACGCCGGTGAGATTTCGTCCAGGGCTCTATGGCTCCCTGTCGCAGAGTCCTTTTCCGGTCCGGGATGATCAGAGCTAAGTCCAGCTCCAGCTTGTTGCCGAACCCGTGGCATTCCGGACAGGCCCCGTAGGGGCTGTTAAAGGAAAAAAGGAGTGGAGAGGGAGTGAGGTACTCCAGATTGCAGTGAGCGCAGTGAAACCGATCGCTGAATCTCAGGTTTTGGCCTCTCTCCCGCCAGATCACCACATGCCCACCCCCCTCCTCCATTGCCGTCTGAACGGAATCGGCCAACCGCTTGCGCATGCCGCTATGGACGACCAGACGGTCAACCACCACCAGCAGCTCATGCTCGGCAAAGTCTGGAATCTCTTTGATCTCTTCTAGCTGGACGACTTTTTTGCCCACTACCACCCGGATAAACCCAAGGGCACTGAGGTTTTGTACTATGTCTTGGGAGGAGGCCTTCGGGCCTGAGACCAGAGGAAAGGTAAGCAGAACTCTGCTGTCGGACCGAAGTTTCAACACCGCATCCACCACATCTTTCACCGTGTCGGCCCGCACCAAACGTCCGCAATTGGCACATTGTGTCCGGCCGATGCGAGCGAAGAGCAAACGCAGGTGATCGTAGATCTCGGTGGCCGTTCCCACAGTGGACCTGGCCGTCCTGACCTCGTTTTTCTGCTCGATGGCGATGGCCGGGGCGATGCCCTCCAGCAAATCTACCTCGGCCTTCTCCATTCTCTCCAAGAATTGGCGAGCATAGGTGGAAAGAGACTCGACATAGCGGCGCTGACCCTCGGCGTAAATGGTGTCGAAGGCCAGGGAGGACTTGCCCGAGCCGCTGACTCCGGTGATGACCGTCAGCTTGTTTCGGGGGATGTCCACGTCGATACCCTTCAGGTTGTGCTTGCCGGCGCCGCGGACTTTTATGGCATCGCTCAGAGGGATATGCTTTCGGGATTTTGGCATAGCGATAATTGGAGGTTTCAGTAAATATTGAGCTGGAGAATTCTGGTGTTCAGGAAAAAAATCAAAATGTTTTTAGCCAAACAGGCCATACCTGTACCCTTGAATTCTCGATTCCTCAGTCCTATGGCTTTTCAAAAAGGGTCTTGATATAGCCAAATTGCGTAGAAAAGCAAGGGCCAAAAACATTAATATACCACATTGAACCCTCAGTGTCAATGTCATCGAAGGGTTGTATTCGCTGTTCCGGTCAAGCCATGGACCTATCTCGCTCTCCGGTGTGAGAGAAAAAAAGGCGGACAGGATAACCTGTCCGCCTTAGTGACCGTGTCGTCTCGTCTCAAGAGGTGAGTTACTTCAAGAGCATCATCTTCTTCACCTGCTTGAAGGACCCCGCCTGCATCTGATAGAAATACATGCCCGATGCCAGCTCGCTGGCGTTGAGCCGAACCTCATGCCTCCCGGCCTCCAACTGGCCCTGGACCAAAGTGGTGACTAGCTGTCCCAAAGAGTTGTACACCTTAACGGTTACCTCCGAGGTGGTGGGTAGGGCGAAGGAGATGGTGGTCTCGGGGTTGAAGGGATTGGGGTAGTTCTGGTTCAGCTTGAAGGCGGTGGGCAGCAAGGTGGTTTCGTCGGAGAGCTCTTTGGCTTGGGCCAGGGCTTGGTTGCCTTTGGCCAAAGGCAGAGCGATCACCTGGCCGTCGGGCAGGGCCGCGAACAGGCCGAAGGCCGGACCATTCTGGTCATCGTCAGGAGTCAAGAAGCCGGAGGCGAAGACCACCGCAGCCCCGTTTGCCAAACCTGAAAGGTCGGCGATGAAAGAAGCCACCACCGTGGAGTTGTCATTGCCCGGAGTTACAGCGAGCGTGTAGCTTTTGGCCCTCAGATGACGGTAAGAGGAGAACTCTCCATATGACAGGTCGTCAAACAGTGGCCAGTGCCAATCACTGTTGGCATTCAGAATGTCCACCGTCGGCGCGTCGGTAGCGCCATGGAACGCGATGACGCTGACGCGGTCCCATTTTGAGCTCTCTCTCATACCATCTAGAGGATAGAGGGCGAAGCCGATGCCGATGCCATCCGGATTAGCCTGGAAATCGTCTGGATTCAGCACTCCGTTGGCCATGGCCACATAGGTATTCCCGGGACCCAAAGTGACATCGAAATCTGCGATGACATCACCAGGACCTGAACTAGTGCCTGGTGCGACGCCGATATTCAAATTCACCCCAGCCGGAACATCCACAAAGGGCGTGGCGGTCCGAAAGGCGAAATCGTCCAGAAATAGACCTCCATTCACGTACACGTCCACGACTTCCGCTGCTGGATCGGCGGCGTTGTGAATGACCTGTAGGCGAGCTGTCGTCACCGGCGGGAATTCAACCACCTGGCCATCGGGCAGTGCGCCGAACAGACCGAAGGCCGGACCGTTTTGATTGTCCGGAGGGCTCAAAAAACCGGATGCGAAGACCACGGCCGCACCGTTTCTCAAGCCCGATAGATCGGCCTCGAAAGTGGCCACGATGGTGGAATTATCGTTGCCAGGCGTTATGTCAAGAAGATATCGTTTGGGCCAGAGCGTCCGATAGGGAGAGAATTCTCCATAGGTCAGGTCGTCGAATCGCGTGTGCCATCTTCTGCTTCCCCGGGCCACGATATCTACTGTGGGCGCATCGGTGGCACCGTGAAAACCGATCACCTTGACCAGACCGAAGTATCCTCGCTCGCGAATGCCATCCTGTGGATAAAGGCTGAAACCGATGCTTTCACCATCGGGATTGGCCTGAAAATCGTCTGGATTCAGCACCCCATTGGCCATGGCCACATACCGCTCGCCCTGCTCCAGGGTGACATCGAAATCGGCGATGACATCGCCGGGACCGGAGCTGTTGCCCGGGGCCACGCCGATATTCAGATTGACGCCGGCCGGGACCTCCACGAAAGGTGTGGCCGTGCGGAAGGCAAAATCGTCCAGAAGAAGGCCGCCGTTGACATAAACGTCCACGACGGCTGCATTCGGATCAGCGGCGTTGTGAATGACCTGCAATTCGGCTGTCTGCATCACCTGGGGAAACTCAACCACCTGCCCATTTGGCAAAGCGGCAAAAAGGCCGAAGGCGGGGCCGTTGTGGTTATCCGGAGGGCTCAAAAAACCGGATGCGAAGACCACGGCCGAGCCGTTTCTCAATCCGGACAGATCGGCTTCATAGGTAGCCACCACAGTGGAATTGTCGCCGCCCGGCGTCACGCTGAGAAGATAGCTGGTAGGCAGAAGAATTTTGTAAGAGGAAAACGTACCGTAGGTCAAATCATTCACCAGTTTCCAGCCGAACCAACTTCCCTGCGCCAGGATATCCACGGTGGGCGCGTCGGTGGCACCATGAAAAGCGATGACCGTGATCAACCCAAAGAATCCTCTGTCGCGAATGTCATCTTGGGCGAACAGCTTGAAGGAGATGTCCTGGCCATCCGGATTGGGGGCAAACCCCGAGGGGTCCAGCACCCCGTTGGCGATGGCTACGTATCGTTTACCTCCCTCCAGCATTACATCAAAATCGGCGATCACGTCACCTGGGCCGGTGCTGCTGGGGGGAGCTACGCCGATATTTAGGTTGACTCCAGCTGGGACCTCCACAAAGGGTGTGGCGGCACGAAAAGCGAAATCGTCCAGCAGAAGGTTCCCATTAACATAGATGTCCACCACGGCGGCGTTGGGATCAGCAGCATTGTGGATAACCTGGAGCTCGGCTGTTCCAGAGTCCATTATGCTTTGGACTGATTTGCTGCCGGCTAGGGGGAGTTCCACCACCTGACCATCTGGTAGGGCGACAAACAGACCAAAAGCGGGGCCGTTCTGGTTATCATCAGGGCTTAGGAAGCCGGAGGCAAAAACCACCGCTGTGCCACCACCCAAGGATGACAAATCGGCCTCGTAGGAAACGATCACCGGTGAGTTGTTTTTGTTGGTGGTCACATCCAGGATGTACTGCTCAGCAGCAACATTGCGATATGGTGAGAACTCACCATAGGTCAAGTTATTGATCAGACGTCGTTTCTTTCCCCCTGACCGGGCGACGATATCCACCATGGGGGCATCGGTGGCACCGTGAAAAGCGACGAACTTGACCCGCTTGGCGGGCGCGCTGGAGCGGATGTCGCTTTGAAGAAAAAGGGAGAAGGCGATATTGCGCTCATCCGGGTTTGCTATAAACTCAGTCAGACTCAGCACTCCATTAGCAATGGCTACGTATCGGTAACCTTCTTCCAGCATGACATCGAAGTCGGCGATGATGTCACCGGGGCCAGCGCTATTGCTGGGTGCCACGCCGATATTCAGGTTGACGCCGGCAGGGACCTCCACAAAGGGCGTGGCGGCACGGAAAGTGAAGTCATCGAGGAAAAGATCATCGTTCACATACACATCGACCACGGCCGCGTTCGGATCGGCGGCGTTGTGAATGACCTGCAGCTCGGCATTGCCGGCAAAAGCTGCCATCGGAACGGTCAGCAGCAAGGTGGCGGCTAATAAGAGGATTGAACCTTTCGACATTCCCTTTCTCCTTTCAGTGAGAGTTGCGAATGAACAGTTTTGAGAGGCAGTGTTAGTGCATAATTTCCTCCTTTTCTCCAATGTCGGCTAAGTATTTAAGAATAGTAATCGTTTTTGTTATTATTAATAATAACATACCCTCTTTGTTTTGTCAAGTATTTTTTTAAAAAATTTTCCTGAGATTTGCCCTCAGCCTATAATGGTTCTTGTATCACATAACTGGATTTCTCTGCAAAAGAGTACCCCTTAAGAGGTCAAATTAAAAAGGCCCTTATTCTGGCCAAGCCAGTTCAACGACTTTTCACGTTTGATGAGACGTTTGAGCACCCTATCCGGCACCTCAAGCTATCGTCATGAGTCGACTGGTGCTTTCAAGCTCGTTACATCAACCCGTGCGGCAGCCATTCAATGTCACAGATCCCCACGATAAACGGTTTACAACCAACGAATAACGATACGAGTCCAAATACCGATAAACGAACTTCGACTGTGCAAATTATCTGTCATGCCTGCGCAACCTGTCTCCGCGAAAGCGGGTAGCGGGGACTGGTATCTAGGAAGGAGGGTACATATAGTCTTGAGGCTCTGCTCCCAAACGAGATTCCTGCATTCGCAGGAATGACAATAATAAATAATAGGGCGGGAGACGCTATGGATGATAACACATAGCGAGCAAGGGGATAATTGTCTTTGTAGGGACTCAATATATTGAGCCCCTACATTGGTTCTCTCCATTCAATCTTCATTGTCTTACAACAAGCGTCCTCAGTCGATTGATGGCCGCGGCCAGCTCCATTCCCCTGAAAGCTGCATAGTCCCCAACGGGCCAGGGACTGAGCACGTCCAAGCCCTGCTTCTTTATCCCCTTCAGCACTGCAGAGACGATCTCCTGGAGGGTCTTCTTTCCGTCCATGAACTTGGTGGCGTAGTAGATGGCATCTCCGATGGCTCTGGTCTGACTGATATCCACCAATTGCTCCACAGCCCCCAGGTCTATCTGGTGGATTCCGAACGTGATGGACTGAAGCCCTTTTGATGAGATCTTCACCTCTCTGTTCCCCTTGCTGGGATCGAAACTATGGCCTATGGGAATACGCGGTGCGATCTGTCCAAAATGCTTTCCTCCTTCGGGTCTGCGCTCAGCCCTGTACTTATCCGCTATGGACCGAGCCTGTTCGGTAAAATCGTGTGGCTCATACTCCACCATGCAGATGACGCGATCCACTACGTCGAAGTAGTCCCCCGAACCCCCGATGACCAAAACCGTCGACACTCCAAGATCCTGATAGAGCTGGCGAACTTTATCTATAAACGGGGTGATGGGCTCGCTGTCCTTAGACACCAGTTCCTGCATCCGATGATCCCTGATCATGAAATTGGTGGCTGAGGTATCCTCGTCTATAAGCAATACTTGTGCTCCCATTTCCAACGCTTCCACGATGTTCGCCGCCTGGGAAGTGCTACCGCTGGCATCCTCGGTGGCGAAGGCCTGAGTGTCTCTGCCAAAGGGGAGGTTTGCGATGAAGGGGGAGATGTCCACTTTTTCTATGCGTCGACCGTCCTCAGCTCGTATCTTCACGGTATCCGGATTTGTCACCACACATTCCCTCCCATCTCCCGGCAGGTGGTTATACACGCCTAGCTCCAACGCTTTAAGAAGAGTGGACTTGCCGTGGTAACCTCCGCCTACGATGAGGGTGACGCCCCGAGGGATCCCCATTCCCAAAACGGTGCCCCGGTTGGGCAGATCCACCTCTACTCGCAGGGATTCTGGGGATTGGAAGGGCACCACCCGACCCACGGTGAGGGGCTGTGGGTCAATCCCACTGGCCCGGGGAAGCACAGCCCCATCGGCCACAAAGGCCACCAGACCCAATTGATCTAGCTGATTCCTCAAATAGTCTGCGTCCTCAACTGTCTCTATATGCTGGCCAAGTTCCTCCTCCTCAACCGTTTCGCAAAAGAGGGAACTCCTGACAATCTGGGGAAGCTCCTTGAAGAACATGGCCTCAGCTTGTCTTCCCGCAATGCTTCTCCCAAAAGCCGGAAGACCCATCACGAACCGAGCCTCCACATAGTCTTCGGTGACAAAGGCCGAGGTGCGCTCCAGGATCTCCTGACCCGGCCTATCTATCGCTATGATCCCGCTCTTGCCGGTCCCACGATTGCCGCGGCAGAACTTCCTGGTCGCCTGGGAGAACCTTCTGGTGAGAAAATCCCGGAAGGCTATCTCGCGACTTTTGTTTGAGTAAGTATACCGAGGGAATGCGGCGGCCTTCTGGGGTACTCGTACCCTGATCCGGCTGGGGGATGCAAAAGGGTCTCCCTGGACATGGTCCACGAACAATTGGTAATCCTCAAATTCATATGAGTCCTTTATGTCCTTGTAGGCCTTGTATCCCCGCCCCTCTATTCTGCGCAATATTTTCCTCAGTTCTTCTCCAGTTCGCATTTCACAACTCTCTCCTCATGAATAACTAGATCAGCCTTCAAACTCTGAAAGTACGGTTTCTTACTCTCCCTAAAAATGAGTCATAAATAGACCGATGAATAAGATAAGGTTTCGTCGGAGCTTCACCGGAGCTTATTTATCCTCGATAACGACAGGATCTTCCAGCACATCAGCCGGCAGAATCTCACGCACTCTTTGAGCAATGCCATGAAATTTCTCAGGTATGGGACCTTTTCGATAGATGTTATGTCCCAAGCCGAAAGTAAGGACGATGGGAATGCGAAGAAGAATGAAGAGAAAAATCATGTATGTTATCCAACGCTTCGGTGCTCTCCAGTGGTGGTCAATCCAAGCAGCCACAGGCAGACATGCCGCGTGAAGCGCTACGACCATATACCAACCTTGCATCGTCACTGGGGACAGACAGGCAGCGATGATGATAGAAAAAAAACTGCTGATGGCGTATGAGCGAATCCAGATCTGTGATTGATTGCCGTCCAGGTCCAACCTGCGGCGCTGCCGGAAATACCACCACGTAGAGATGACACACAGAAAGACGGATAAAATCGCCAGAACGTAAAGGAATATTAATCCCCCGCGAAGCACTTCTCGACCAAGGTGACCATGATACCATTCATGTCGAAAAAAAATGGTGCGTCGGAACCGCTGGCCAATGTCCAAGGAACCCAATCGAAACCAATAGAGGATACTTTTCAACACGGGGTGAACTCTCAACAAACCATATCCTATGAATCCTTTTCTGGGAACAAAAGAAGGTAAGCTGCCCTCTAACAAGGCAGAGATTGAGGGTACAAGCGGCAGAGCTCCGAGTGCGACACCGAGAAGAGCTCCGCGCCATTCTATTCGAATCAGCTTTCTCACAAGCAGCATAAATGTGACAACCACGAGGATCATGACAGACGCGTGAAGTTGAAACCCAAGAACTAAAACCCCAAGGAGAGCCGCCGATGGAAACCACCCCGGGCGATCCTTCAATTTCCAACAAGCCCAAAAATGAACTGCTGCTGGTAGAAAAAGAAAATTTGTGCCCCAGATAAAACCTGAATGATAAAGCCTCCAGGGAGATAACCAGTATATAGCCAGGAAAATCGCGGTGAACCTTAAGCCTCCTGTCTGCCTCAGGGTAACGATCAAAATGAACATGGCGGCCAAGTGAAAGAGGCCTATTAAAAGATTAGGTGCCTTGAAATTCGCCCACAGCTTAAGAGGGAAACCGATCAAAAACTGCAGCAAACACCCGGGCATTATCCCCCCACCGGACATAGGTAGGGTAAAGGGCCGCAAGTGACCTGTTTGAGCGAATTCTTGCCCAAGTCGGAGACACCAGAGTTGATCGCTCAAAACCCAGGCTCGCAATATCAAGAAGACTTGGAGCGCGAGTCCGAGAAGAATTACTGAAAGAAGAAGCTGACGGTGCTGACGAGTCGACATGGGGGTGACCTTTCTATGATATCTTCAGCCTCAATTTTTGGACACTATAAGATAGCCCGTACACGGCCATTCCCACGAAGTACATGTAATATTTCAGGTGCTCGCTGAGATTGAAAATCTTAGTAACGATGGTAGGATAAAAAAGTATCAGCGTTGCCACAAGAAACAGGGGCACCTCATACCATTTGTTTTTGGTAAGAAACCACCCCTGAACGGCGTTGGCGAAGGCACAAGCCCCGAAAGTGGCCATGGCAAAAATGAGCAGCGCTTGAGGGAGACTGTCAATTCCGTAAAGGATAAGCTCTGCATTGAACACGAACATGAAGGGGATCACGGCAGTCCTCAAATCGTACATGAAGCCCTTTATTCCCGTCGATATAGGGTCGGATTTCGCTATGGCGGCGGCGGTATAAGCGGCCAAACCCACGGGTGGGGTATCATCAGCCAGAATGCCAAAATAGAAACAGAACAGGTGAGCGCCTATGGCGGGAATGAAAATTGCGCCGCTGGCAGAACTCAGCTTAATGATGACAGGAACCGTTATAGAGGCCATGACGATATAGGTCGCCGTGGTCGGAAGCCCCATCCCCAGGACCAAGCTGGCAATGGCCGCTATGAAGAGAAGCAGGAAGATGTTGCCGGCGGAGAGGATCTCCACAATTTGAACCACCATGCTGCCGATCCCCATGGTCACCACACCGACGACGATGCCCGCTGTGGCCGTCGCCAGGGCCACAGAGAGCATGTTTCGCGACCCGGTGATCATTCCCTGGCCGATGGTTTTCAAGCCTTTGGCCGCCGCTTCGAGAAGACCGGTTTTGTCCCTGTTTGCCCGAAGGATTTCCTTCAGGACGACGATGACCATGAGCACAAGGATTGCGTTGAAGGCCGCCAACTTCGGAGTGTGCCGCATCACCATCAATTCATAGATCAGGATAACCAACGGCACAAGATAATAAAACCCATTTTTCAGAACCGTGAAAAACCGCGGTGTGTCTATTCTGGGTAACCCCCGCATGCCCAGCTTCGAGGCTTCCAGATGAGTGATGTAGAACAGGGCGAAATAAGAGACAAAAGCGGGGATGGCTGCGGCTTTAACGACCGCCAGGTATGGTAGGCCCAAATATTCTGCAATAATAAAAGCCGCTGCGCCCATAATCGGGGGCATAAGCTGCCCGTTTGTGCTGGCGGCGACCTCGGTGGCCGCAGCGATCTTTGCGGGATATCCCACCTTTTTCATCAGCGGGATCGTGAAGGTCCCCGTGGTTACGACATTGGCGATGCTCGATCCAGACACCAAACCCGTAAGCCCGCTGGACACGATGGCCGCCTTCGCTGGACCGCCCTTGTAGCGCCCAAGCAACGAGACTGCCAGATCATTAAAAAAGCGCCCCGCCCCAGCCTTGTCCAGCATGGACCCAAATAGCACGAACAGAAAAACGGTGTTGGCAGAGACATCCAGGGGGATCCCATAAATTCCCTCTGTAGAGAGGGCGATCTGACTGATATACTTACGCAGTGAGATGCCGCGGAGGGCAAAGATGGAGGGCATATGGGGACCGAGAAAAGCATAGAGGGTGAACACGACGGCAATGATGGCCAGGGCAGGCCCGATGACACGCCGGGACGCCTCCAGCACCAGCACGATCAATATTACGCTGATCAGGATATCTCGAAGGATGGGAATGCCGGACCGCATGGAGATGCCAGTCCAGTCCAAAACGATGTAGAGCACGGTAATACAGGCGATGCCGGCCAGGAGGTAGTCAAGAATCGGGATGTACTTTGTGGCGTGAAAGAACCTCGTTTTTCCTTTACGCTTGGCAGCGGGAATTGTCAAAAACACCAATGTGATGGCGAAGGCCAGGTGGACTGCCCGAATGGTGACGCTGTCTAAGATGATAAATCGAGGCAGGGCTAGCTGAAAAAGAGCCCATGCCATGGAGATGACGCCGACCACGACTCTATCGACGCCTCTCCCTCTTCTAATACGTCCGGTCTCCTCCTGGAGCAGTTCTTCTGCAAACTCCAGGTTCTTCCCGCTACCCATATTTTCCTCAAGCCACTAGGCGAAGGGGGAAATGAGGGGAAATTTGAAAACTGATATGGGATGAGCTGTTCACCAGCTCAAAACGCGATGGTCAGGAAGATGTGACCTTAAGGCTTGTCTTGGACGATAAGTCTCGGATCTATGATTTTGTCCAGACCAACCTCTTGGTAATATCTGAAAGCGCCCTGGTGTATAGGAGCAGAAAGCCCCCGAAGCATATTTTCCCTGGTCAGCACCTGGTAAGCGGGATGAAGAGCCTTGAATTCCTCGAGGTTTTCAAACACCTCTTTGGTGATGGCATAGACGATATCGGAGGCCACATTCCTTGACGTCACCAAGGTCGCCTTAACGCCCACCGTTTGAACGTCCCGGTTGTTTAAAGCATAGGGATAGAAGGAGTATGGTATGATCGATTCTGCGTAGTAGGGATATTTTTGTAGCATTTGCTCGATATCTGGACCCTCGATGGGCACGATGAAAACCTTGATTCTCCCTGAGGTGGCCTCCTTGATATTGCCGTTGGGATGTCCCACCGTATAGAAGAAGGCGTCAAGCCTTTCGTCCTGCAACAATCCAGGCGCCTCGATGGCTTTCACATACTCCGCCAACAGGTTATCTTCAGAAAGGCCCACGGCCTGCACCACATCCCTCGAGTTCTGAAGTTGCCCCGATCCGGGATTTCCCAGATTGACTCTCTTGGCGCGAAGATCCTGAACTCTTTTTATACCGCTCTTGCTTGAGGCGATAAGGGTGATGGATTCCGGATGAATGGAAAACACAGCTCTCAGATCCGTCTGCTCGCCCAATTGTGACCATTCCGCCAGTCCGTTATAGGCTTGGTACTGTCTGTCTGATTGCGCGACGCCGAACTCCAGGTCTCCACTTAGCACTGCGTTGATATTGAACACCGAACCGGCCGTGGATTCCACGGTGGCTTTTATCCTATACTCATCAAATTTCTTATTGATCATCCTGCTGATGGCGCCGCCGGTAGGGTAGTAGATGCCCGTGACCCCTCCCGTGCCGATGGTGACGAAACGGGTTTTCTGCCCATCGCATCCCCCCATGAGAATATGGAGAAGCAAAGCTCCAAAAACATATGCTTTTTTCATTCCCTTTCTCCCGCGATTTTGCATGAGTCTGAAGCTCGCCCCTGATATTTTTCCCTCCAAAGCGGTGAGCCACTATCATCTTCAGAGGCGGTCTTCCGAGCTTGAATCGCCCAGTGCAAGTTTGTCTCCTCCATCTTCTGTTACCTCATTACCAACACTTGAGGATTATGTAAAAGGATTTTGTTTTTTTCATGCAGTGCAGCGGTGGTATTTTCCTCTTTGAGATAAATATAGTGAAGAGCAAGATGGGCCAACATGCAATGATCATCCAACTCCACTGCTTTTATTGCGAATTCCTTCGCCTCCTTCATGTGACCCAACAAATAATGACATCTGCTCACTGCCTCATATACCCATGCAAAATCTTTTGGGCCCGCTTCCAAAGTCTCCATAAACTTGTTCAGAGCTGCCTGAAAGTTCACTCTGTTTTCGAAATTCAGAGCTTCATTATACAAATTGATAAATCTCGCATCTGGAAAAACTTCGTTTTTCTTTAGATAATCTCCTTTGCTCCTATAAACAGCAAGGGCAATTCCCTCTGGGAAATAATATGGATAGTAATTTTCCCTGAATTTGGAAGACAGAAAAAGCGCTCTTTCCGCTGGCGCACTGGGCTTGAGCCCGGTGGAGAACATGATCACATCTGGGTCTTGAGATAGCAAATATCGGGTGTTGAACTTCTTTTCTTTCCATGTGGAGCTGATTCCAGGAATTTTCTCAGGATGTTTGGCAATATAGGGATCAGTCAAGCCTAACATATCGATGACTCTTGCCTCTGTAAAGTAAGAAATCGCTCCTATCGTGCTGATGGCCAGGGTGAAGTCGGTTCCAAATGTCTCTCTTAACCTTTTTGCGGACAAGGACATCTTAGAACACAAGCCTTGTTCAGCGCGTCGCACATTCATTATCCAGCTTCGAGGCCAGAAAAAAGTCCAAACAGAAAAAGCTGTAACAACAAGCATTGAAATCCTTTGGCTCGCAAATCCCTTCATCAGTACTAAAAAGAGTTTTCTCAAGGAAAAACTTAAAAAAAGATACAAAAAGGGGATAACGGGCATGAAGAACCTGTGGGCCTGCAGGACGTCTCCTCCTATAACCGTGACATAAAGGGTGTACACATATACCAACAACAGGATCAGTTTCAATTTGCGTCCCATACCCTTATAGAAAACGATGGGTATCAGATAAAGAACACCCCAGAGACCATAATGCTTGTGGAAGAGCCAGGTATAGTCAAGACCTGTCTTCACATATTCGGGCGAGAGGCCTGCTTTGGCATAGAAAGGATTAGGCAGCAGGTCACCATAATAGGAGATTTTAAAAATGAGGTGTGGCAGCAAAAGTAATGCAAAACCGAGTAGGTGCGACAGGCAGGCTTTAAGGTTATACTTCTTGAAAAAAAACTTGTGGATAAGGAATATAGCAAATACCAAAGTGCCTTCAGGACGAACGAGGCTGCTCAGAGCAGAGGAGATGATCATCAATCTCTCATTGGTGAAATAGTAATACACCGATAACAAGACTGCCATGACGAAGAAAGCTGTCTCCAGACCGCTGATGCTCCAATAGGCGAAGGCACTGTTTATGGCCAAAAGCAGGGATGGGAAGAGTGAGAAAAACCAAGGATGTCGCGACCTGTTCTGAGGGCGGCAAAGCAAAGTGGTGATTTTATAAAGAAGAAATAAAGAAATGCATCCTGATGCAATTCCCACTATTTTGGAGGCGATTATGATATCCAAGCCCAAGTTGGAGAAAACAGACAAAAGGATGATCCATAGGAAATTGGTATATCCCTCGACTCTTTCGCCAGGATTAAAGACCAATCCCCAGCCGTTTAAAAAATTCTTAGCATATCGGTAGGAAATATAGGCGTCATCCTGGGTGAAATTCAAACTCACGGCATGAATCACGAAGATGGTCAGGATCGCCAAAAGGGACAGTTTTACCTTTATATCCAACTTTGCCTCGTGTTTTCCTGTTCCCCCCCCTGCTTCCTGCCAACTGCCTCCTGCCTATTATTACTTCATCACCCCCACCTGGACGTTACGAAAGCGAGCGGGGGCGGCTCCATGCCCGGTGTGCGCCACCTGGCCGGGCTGTCCCTTTCCGCAGTTTGCCGTACCCCACACATGCCAGTGGTCGGCATTGCAGATGGCATCGCAGCCTCCCCAGAATTGAGGCGTGATGCCCGTGTAGGTGGCGTTCTTGTACATCTGGCCCAGCTTGCCGTTCTTAACCTGGTAAGCCATCTCGGTGCCGAATTGGAAGTTGAGCCGCTTATCGTCAATGCTCCAGCTTTTGTTGGTAATCATGTAAACGCCGTCGTCGGTGTCGGCGATGAGATCATCCAGGGTCCACTTGCCAGGCTGCAGGCTGACATTGGTCATCCGGATGATGGGGATGCGATTCCAGCCGTCGGCGCGCATGGAGCCATTGCTACGCTCCGGGGCGTCGGGATGTATCTTTCTCAGCTGCCCGGCCGTCTCCCTGGAGGTGAGGTAGCCGACGAACAGGCCATCCTTGACGATGTCCGTGCGCTGGGCAGGAACCCCCTCATCGTCATACCCGAAGGTGCCCAGTCCGGTGGGCGTCACCGCATCGGCGGTGATGTTGACGATGTCGGAACCGTATCGCAGACTGTTGTACTTGTCCGGCGTCAGGAAGCTGGTCCCAGCATAGGCTGCTTCGGTGCCAAACACTCGATCCAGTTCGATGGGGTGGCCGCACGATTCGTGGACCTGCAGAGCCAACTGGGGGCCATCCAGAATGAGGGCGGTGACACCGCTGGGACATTGCGGCGCGCTGAGCAGGGCTACGGCCTCCTCGCCCATTCGCCGGGCGTTGCCCACTAAATCCCACTTTTTAATGAGCTCGTAGCCGGCCGTTCCCTGGTGCCGCCCGAAGGAGTTGGGATAGGATCGCTGTTGCACCTCGCCTTTGGCCACCGCTCGGACCACAATGCCCAACCCGCTCTCGACGATCTCCTGCTCGATGTAGCTGCTCTCCGTGCTGGCAAAGGTTTTGGTCTCCCGGATAAAAGCCATGCTGGACTCGGCCACCTTGACCCCCTTCACTGAACGAGCTTCCTTATCTGCCTCCATCAGCAGAGAGATCTTCTCATTGAGCGGCACGGAAAAGGGATCGACCTCTACTGGTGTACGATAGGTGTCTTGGTGCACTTCCTCAATCCCAAGATCGACGTCCTGGATCTTGGCCATGGCGCTGGCTTTGGCGATGGACACGGCCAGAGCCGTGATCCGATCCACCTCGGCAGCGGTGACCATATGGCTGCTGGCAAAACCCCATGCTCCATCGGCGACAACCCTGACGCCAAATCCCCGGGAGCCGTCCAGAGAAAGTTGCTGAACGACACCGTTCTTTACGGAGATGTCCTGCCTTTCCCGCTGCACAATCCGAATATCGGCGTAACTGGCTCCCTGAACTTGAGCCAGGTTTAGAGCACGGTCTGTGAGTTCTTTCATGAAATTCTCCTAACCGAAAGAATGAGCGATGTGAAAGTGAGAGTACCAGATCCAATTAGAACAGGATTCAAGGATTCCCCTCCACCCTGCTACACCACCCCAGGATTCGAGGATTCCAGGGAAAAGCAAAAGAGACACTTACTAATTAAAGGCAGAGTGGGGTGGCACTCGAATCCTTGACCCCTTGAGTCCTCGACCCCTTGATCTTATGAATCCTTGAATCCTCTTTTTAACAAACACGAACAGGAGTATTTTCCTCATTAAAATTCAGTTGTTCCGGTGAAGCGAAAGTCCCGAATCTTGGCGGCTGGAGCACAGGTGGCGAAGTTCTCCCAATCGGACTTGATCAGCTTCAGCTCCGAGCCCAACATCTCCACTCTGTCGAACGCCTCCAGGATGCTTTGCGTAAAACGCAGATTTTTTAGGGGCCGAGTGATCTGGCCATCCTCGATGAGAAAGGTCCCATCGCGGGTCATGCCCGTAATAACCGTTTTCACCGGGTGTAGAGGATTGGTGTAGTGAAAGCGCGTCACCCAGATGCCTTGTTCTGTAGACGCCAGCATCTCTTCTTTGGTCGCCTGGCCCGGAGCCATGAACAGATTCACGGCCACGGGACCCCACGTGTTGGGCGCGGGCAAGCTGTGGCCGGTGGAGACTTTTCCCTCCTCTCGACCGGCGGTGAAGGAATCGTAGACCACTCCTTTGGCGATGCCCCTGTCGATGAGAGTCACGTGCTGCTTGGGTACCCCCTCATAATCGAAGGGCAGCATCAACCCCCTGGTATCGTAGCCATCGTCCCAAATTGTGATGTTATCACCGGTGATCTTCTCCCCGAACCGGCCGTTCATGAAACTGCGCCCTTCTTGCACCGACAGCGCATCGAAACCCAGATATCCCAGAAGCCCCAACATGTCGGCAACGGCGTTCTCCTCCAGGATCACGGTGTATTCGCCAGGCTCGATCTCCGAGGGATTTTGACCGCGAAGGGCCTTCTCCACGGCCACCCGGCCCACAGCTGCGGGATCAAGCTTCGATACGTCCATGGCGTCGGCCGATGCATATCCGGAGCTGGTCTCTCCCATGATGACAGTGACGATGTGGGCGATGGTCCCGCAATGGTACGCGGCAGTGCCCAGAGAGTTGACCACCATGAGCTCATTGACCGCCGTGGAGAAGGCGCCTGCTGCCTCCAAATTGTTCTCCCGCGACATGGTGCAGATGGCGGTTGCACCTTGGGCTCGCTTTTCTGGAGCACACACCGCCGTCGGCTCAAAATAAGCGTCGACTTCCCTGGCTGCCTGAGGCTTGGGCAGAGAGTGAAAGTCTGGATTGTCCTGCTGAAAGCGTGCTGCCATCTCCGCCGATTTAACCGTCTTCTGGAGCGCCTTGTCGCTCAGGTCGTTGCCCGAGGCAACGCCTGTCTTTTTCCCGAACACGGCCCGCACTCGCACCGTCACATCTGTTTCCGAGACGTTCTGGTGAATGGTGTTCACCGCAAAGCGGGTCAAGTGCTCATCGTTGGAGAAGATCAGCACCTCTGTCTGGTCGGCACTGGACAGTTTCAGCACCTGATTGGCGATGTCACTGAGTTTCTCTTTTCCCAGCACGTCGTTTTACTCCTTTCTTTAGGGTACTGATTCCTCATCACCTTCGTTAATTAAGTTTCATCATTGATATGCATTGGCATGAATACCGGAATGTTTTTTCTTCCGATGTGCCCGCAATTCAAACCAGCTAATAGCCACTAAAATGACCACCAACCCCCAGAGCACCAAGCGTCCACGCAGGGGAAGGCTAAGTTTCCCACTCACCAACCATCCGGCCAGGATCAGCGCTGCGTAGATATTGATGGTTATGGCCCCACCCAGCCCCAACCCAACCATGTCTGCTGGGCTTCTGAAACGCTCGATGAGTAGGGCAATCCCTGCCCCAACAAGCACACCTCCTAGGATGCTTGTATAAAAGGAGGGCGCTTCAATGGGCAATCCCAGCAGCTGGAACACGTCAAGGGGAAAGACCAGTAGTAAAAAACCCAGGACTAGATTGATAGCCGCATCGATAATGAGCATTTGATTAATCCAAGTTATCCAGCTATCCAAGCGACAAGCGAAGCGGCAACATAACCAGTGCCATCCGGGCGATGAATCCTGAATCGTTTGTCGGTTTCGAAACTCGTTACGTCACTCGTCTGTAGGATGTCGAATGACGGAGACATACTGGTCAGGAGTTTTTTCCTTCGATTGGCAACAGACAACCCACGAATACTGTCACCTACTTCGGCGTCGTTAACCGACTTCCGACAGACTCAGATCTCACGGCCAGATTTCTTCCTTCTCAGGGCAGCGACCAGATACCCGACGGCGAACCCGACGATCATGAGCAACGGGATGAGCAGAATTCGGGACATGCTTACATGCCAAAAGAGAACTCGCAGAGTAACCACCTCGGTGTTCTGGATGAGGATCACCAGGGAGAGAAGCAAGAGCAGCACGATGATGACGGTTTTCGGTTTCATAATGTTCCCGTATGTTAAAGGTTTTTAGAGCCAGGTTTTCCTTCTGAAATATGCGATCATAGTCACAGCGACCGCAACCATGACCCCCCAGACGATGAAGTAGCTCCAGCGCCAACCCAGCTCCGGCATGAACTCGAAGTTCATCCCGTAGATCCCGGCGATAAAGGTTACTGGAATGAAGATGGTGGCGATGATGGTCAACACCTTCATCACTTCGTTCATCCTGTTGCTGAGGCTGGACAGGTAGGTATCGCGAGTTCCCGTGATCATGTCTCGAAAGGATTCTATGGTATCAGCGACCTGGATGGTGTGATCGTAAACGTCCCGGAGGTAGGTTCCAGTCGACTCATGGATCAGGGAAGAACCGCTCCTGTCCAGAGCGCCAATCACCTCCCGCAGGGGCCAGACCGACCTTCGCAGCAGGATCATCTCCCGTTTCAGGCTGTTGATGACCTGGAGTGTTTCCGAGGTCGGGTTCTCGATGACCTCATCCTCGAGAATCTCGATTCTCTCCCCAAGGTTTTCGAGGACGAAGAAGTAGCCATCCACGATGGCGTCCAGCAAGGTGTAGGCCAGGTAATCGGATCCCGCCTTTCGGATGCGGCCCTTACTGTTGCGGATTCGATCCCGAATGGGATCGAAGACGTCGCCCTGACGTTCCTGGAAGGAGATCACGAAGTTCTTGCCCAGAATCATGCTGACCTGCTCAGAGTACATCTCGCTTGTCTTCTCGTCGTAGGTGATCATCTTCAAGACGATAAAGATGTAATCCTCAAAGTCCTCCATCTTTGGGCGCTGTCTGGTGTTGACGATATCCTCCAGAACCAGCGGGTGAATGCCGAAATGCCGGCCGATCTTCTCGACGATGTCCACATCGTGGACGCCATCGATATTCACCCAGGTGACGGTGGGCGTGTCCTTGAACGGGAAACACTCCTCAATGGTCTTGGCCTCTTTCTCCTGAAACTGCCTCTCATCATAGTCCATGAGGGTGATCCTGGTCTTCTCGACTTTTCTTTTTCCGATGTGAACCAGGCTGCCGGGAGGCAGGCCGGCTTTGTGGGACATTCGTTTGGTCAAGCGTGACATAAGTCTCACCTCCTTTTCTAATCTTTCGCGATGGTCAGCTCACAAGCGTCGCCGGATAGATTCTACTTCACACCTGCGTTTATTTCCCAGAGATTTTTCGAATCGCAGCAAAGGGAAATTGGGTCAGCTGGCGCAGGCCACCAACGGGAGAGAGGCTTCTGGTCAGCCTTCTGGCCTCGGCAATGAGTTCTTGAACGACAACTTTTTCCTCTACCTCCCCCACCTCTTTGACCATAGCAAGGCGGTGGATGGAATACAGCCCGATGAGGAAAGCCAGGATAAAGAAGAAATCCCATTGTTGGAGGTTAAGGGGTTGTAGAGCGAGCTCTCTCGTCGGGCTGGTCCATCTCAGGGTCAAGGATAATTCCTGTTTGGAGAAGAAATCGGCGAATTGGCCTCCCAGAATAGGGGCAATACCAGCTGCCAGTGAATTGATGACACTATTGGCTGCCAGGTAGGCCGTGGCCTGCCCTTTCGGCGCTAATTTCAGTCCTATGTTGCCACTTGCCAGAGTAACGCCGGCCATGGAGATGCCCATGAAGATGTGTATGGCGATCAGCAAGGGTACGGTTAAGAAATACTTCTCGGGCAACGTGGTGAAGCTCCAGGCCAATATGCAGATCATGAAGAGGGGACCACTGACCGCGAGCACCGATTTGTTGCTTAAATGGTCAGCGAATCTCCCCCATGCGCGGATGAATAACACGTTCATAATTTGACTTAACACCATCAGAGCAATAACGTAGGTCATGCTCAGCTCGAGCCGCCGAAGCATGTACACGGTGAAGAAGGGGGCGGCCAGATTGATGGCGAAATTCCAGGAGCCCAGAAAAAGGATCAGGTTTTTAAAGTTCTCGTCTTTAAAGGGCTTCGCCAGTAGGCGAAAAAACCTGGGCTTTTCCACTATGGTGGCCATGCGAGGTTCTGGTATAGTTGATATGAAGCGAATCCCTATCATACCCGCCACAAATCCAAGAAAGAAAAGAATCGAATAGCTATATAACTGGTAATTGGAAAATTGCCTTTGCCAGATATCCACAAAAGAACCGGCGGCGATGCTGAGGGGAATCCCCAGACCAATAGCGAGACGCATTCTTTTGGAAAAGAAAGATCCCAGGCGTTCCTGCGGAACCAGATCTCGCATCCAGGAATTCCAGCTTCCACCTCCTATTGAAGCAAGGGCAGAGTGTAAAAATAGCGCCACTAAGAGAATGGGCAACCCGGCACTTGTTGTCGCTATCAATGGAATCAGGGCGATCAACAGCCAGAATATTCTTGCCGAAGAAGCTGCATATACCGTAATGGCACGTCTGACCCTGTATTTCTCTACTAAATAAATCGCTGGTATTTGGAGCAATTGAGCCAACGGAGGGATGGCGGCCAGCAGCCCGATGATGACATTGGACGCCCCAAGGCGTAAAGCGAAGGCTACCAGAAAGACGCCACCTGTAAGGGTAACCATAGCCTGAGTAGCCAATCCGTCTCTGATGACGTTTCTGAGCCCAGATTGGATTTCTTCTTCCGTTAAACCGTCTTTAACTGCGAACTTCATATGATAACGTTAAGAACGAGTGGAAGGTTATGATACTTGATGGAATACACCTCTCAGAGAGCTAAGAATACCATAAACCACCAGCTTGTCGCCAATCTGAATGGTCTCTTCGTCCTTGGGTATGGGAATCCAAATTGTTCCTCTTTCCATGCCCAAAATCAGTACGCCTTTATTGCTCAGCTTGCTGTTCAATATTGTGCTCCCGACGCGAGTCGAGTCTGGTGTGATGTTTCCTTTCACCAAGCCGTAGCCCTCGGGAAAGTTCTGGCATAAGCTATCTCTATATTCTCCGTTTTGTATCTGGGCGCCTTTTTGTCTTGCGTTACATTATGAAAAGCTCTGCTATCACTGCTTATTCACCCCATCTGGCTCGAAATCCCCTCACATCGACATGCACAAAGGGTCCGTGGGATTTGGTCTTTTTGTATCTGCCCAAACCTCCTAGAAACATTTCGTACCAAGGTCTTCCGTACATCTGGTCGATGATGTCGTATAAAATTCCGGCGTCGCGATAGTCGATATGTCCATCCCGATTCAAGTCATCCATCATTCCATCCTGAGGATTCTCGTCAATGAAGATGTCAGCGGCGCCACCCCAGAGGTGACGGCTATATTTTACGTTTCCAATAAGCTTGTTGTAGTACGGGGTCCTGTAGCCGCTCATGATATGGAATGAGGGACAATTGTATCCTTTTCCGTTGGTCTTCTCAAGGATAAGCTCCAGTTTTAGGAGCAGCCGCTCTTTGAGCACAAGATATTTAGGATAGCCGTCTTCTTGCTTGCACAGGAAGTTCTTGAGTTTGAAATGGGGAGAAATCAAGGTCTCCTGGTTTTCCTCGGTGACCTCGATAAAGCCCTGTGGAGGTTTATAGATGGGCAGCTGCTTGAGGGGAATGGAGGGGTACTTCCCAATGCGGTAGCCATTGAGCTCCTCCCCCTTGAGATGGTCGAAGGGGACCATGACGAAGACGTTCAGAACGATGGAATCGGCCGAGGCCGGGTGAACGATTTGAAGCGGGTAAAGTTCCGGCTTCTCAGGGGCTCGCCAGCGCCAGTGAGCGGTTTTGGTATCTATCAATGCTCCCGCTGAAGTCCTCATGAGATATTGTTCCTGGGGAGGGGGGTTCTCAACCCGGATGGCCAGCTCCTCGCCGGGCAAGACAAAAGCACTCATGATGCGGTATGGCGAGACCTCATCCCTGAACTTGATAATGAATCCGGCCCTCTCAGCGGAGAAACCCGCTCCTGCAACGCTGGGCAGACTCACTGTCAGTGACACCGATATGATCAGGGTAAACGATAGTGGAAATACTGATCGGAGTATTGATTGAAAATGGGCTTTCATCTCAGTCTCCATGATTCCGAGTGGTACGTGCATTTTCCTTCTCAGTCAGCTATCGGCGGTTTCTCCGCTAGAGCCGCTGCGACCAGCTTATCCCGCCCGTAGATATCCTTGCGGAAGTGAGCCGCTCCATCCTCGGTCACCCAGGCCGTCCAGTACAGAAGATGCACCGGCACCTTTTTCGGCAGCTGGACCGTCTGCTCCACTCTTTTATCGATGGCGGCCAGTATGTTTTCTGGCGACCATTTGGGGTCTTCTCGGAGAAGATACTGGGCCAGCTCGATGGGTTTCTCCAGACGGATACACCCCGAGCTGAAGGTCCGCTCAGGCTTGGCGAACAGCTCTCGGGAGGGTGTATCGTGCAGATAGACGTTGAACTTGTTGGGGAACATGAATTTCACTCTTCCCAAGGCATTCCAAGGACCGGGGGCCTGGCGCAAACGGTAATTGAAGCTCTCGGCGGTGACCTTTGACCAATCGACGGTCATGGGATCGATTTCTTTCGTCTCGGAGCCCCCACCCCCAATGAGCTTCATGTTCTGTTTGGCTAAATAGCCAGGATCCTTCCTGATAAGCGGTAGTTTATCTTCCACTGCGATGCTCGGTGGTACGTTCCAACACGGACTCAGCACCAGATAGGTCATCTTATCGCTGAACACCGGCGTTCGGCGATAATCCATGCCCACCACCACCTTCATCACCAGGATGGGCTGGCCGTCTTCCACCACGTCCAGCTCGAAGTTGGCGATGTTCACAAGAATGTACTGCTGGCCAAGCTCCTGGGGCAACCAGCGCCAGCGCTCCATGTTGACCTCGATCTGACGGACACGCTCTTGGGCCGAGACGTTCAGCGCTCCAAGTGTGGCCGGGCCTACCACACCATCGGTATCTAGACCATGACGCTGCTGAAACTGCCGAACGGCCTCGTCGAGAAGATTGTCGAACAGTTCTGCTTCGACTGACTCCCCTTGACGAAGAACGCCTTCGCTCACCAAGCGGGAGCGAAGCAACGCGACTCGAAGCCCGCGGTCGCCTTTTTGCAGTTTGGGACCATCGGGCACAGATGGCCAGCCGCCCCTGGCGCTTAGATCTCGATATTTCAGAAGCGCCTCTTTGAGCCGGCCGTATCCCGGCTGCTGGGGAAGCAGGTCCTCCAGGGCCGCCTTGATATGGTTGGCGTCCAGTGCCTTCTGGAGCACAACCGCCAGATCGGTCTCCCGGCGATTGGCGACCCACTCCGGATCGATGGTCTCAGGGTTAATACGCCCGGCCAGATAATGCGATCCCAGGATCAGGAAGGCATCCGTGGCCAACAAGTCCAAGTCTGCCAAGCGGTGCGGGTTCAATGGCAATCGCTTTTTCTGGTTTTGACGGATCTCCTCCAGCGTCGTCTGGAGCCTGGCCAGATGGTAGTCGGCAGGGCGGAGGCCTTCCCGATCGGCCTGGCCGATGGCTTTGATGAGATCGTCGATCCGTGATAGAGGGCCGGAGTCGCCGCTCCAGGCCGGGCGATAAGCCCGTCTTTCGTAAAACAGTGGCAACACGTTCGAGGAATGGATCAGCTCGTCTATGACCTCAATTTTCGGTGGCACGCCGGCTACCTCGATGCGTCCTCGCAGCAGCTCGTCGACCTGATCGGAGAGACTTTGCGCACAAACATGCGAAGGTAGAATAAAACAGCACATCGAAAATAAAATTGCCATCACGCCAGAAATGGTTACGAGTATCCTCATGGCGCTTCCTCAATGATCTCAGACTAGTTTAAGGTGACAGTGTCTTCATAGCTCGGCACTGACGTCTCCCAGCCGGTTTTTTCATGGAGAAATTTGGAAAACGCAGCCGCAGCTTCCGGCTCCCCGTGAGTGACAAAAACGTGCCTGGGAGATTTCTTCAGTCCCGACAACCATCTGAGCAACTCGTCACGGTCGGCATGAGCTGAGAAACCGTGGATTTGCGCTATTCTGGCCCGAACACGATGCATCTGCCCTAAAATCCTGACCTCCTTGGCCCCGTCGACGATGTGCCTCCCTAGGGTGCCAACCGCCTGATAGCCCACGAAGAGTATGGCGCTCTCTGGTCTGGATATGTTGCGGACCAGGTGATGCTTAATCCTGCCACCGGTGCACATGCCGGAGCCGGCAATGATGATGGCCGTGCCTTCCACATCGTTGATGGCCTTTGATTCATCAACGGTCCTGGTCATCTTCAGCCTGGGAAGATCGAAGGGCGATTTTCTCCTGAGAATCAGCTTCATCATCTCCTCGTCAAACAGCTCGGGGTGATGCTCGAACACCTCTGTGACGCTGATGGCCATGGGGCTATCTATAAAGACCGGTAGGTGAGGTATGAGATTCTCCATCAACAACTCGTTTAGATGATACAATACCTCCTGAGCTCGCTCCACAGCGAAGCTGGGGATGACGATGTTGCCTTCTGCCTTTCGGGTCTCATTAATGACCTTGGCTAGGTCACCGTTCACAGATGCCTCGTCATCGTGCAGTCTGTCCCCATAAGTTGATTCCACCACCACATAATCAGCCTGATCCACTAGGATTGGATCTTGAAGTATCGGTTTGTCCCACCGGCCCACATCGCCGGAGAACGATATTTTTCGCCCCTCGCCATTCTGTTTGATCTTCAGCAAAATGGTGGATGCCCCCAAGATATGGCCAGCGTCGTGGTAGATGGCCTCCAGACCATCACCCAGCTGAAGGGGCTGTTCATACTTGACCGGCGTGAACAGGGGCGTCACGGCTTCGGCGTCCTCTGTTGTGTACAGTGGCAATTCGGGATAGGGCCCCTTTCGGCCCTCTCGTTCGTGCCGCTTTCGCTTATACTCGGCATCCTCTTCCTGCAGATGGGCGGAGTCCAGCAGGACGATCTGGGCGATCTCAGCGGTGGCGTCGGTGCAATAGACCTTTCCAGCGAACCCCTCCCTGACCAGCTTTGGCAGAAGACCGCAGTGATCCAGGTGAGCGTGAGTCAAAAGGACGCCATCGATGCTCTTGGGGGGAATGGGGAAAGGATCCCAGTTCCTTCCCCGAAGGTCCCTCTCCTGATACAATCCGCAATCTACCAGCAGCCTTTGGCCATTGGTCTCCACCATGTATCGGGAACCGGTCACGTTCTGCGCGGCGCCCAAAAAACTGAGTTTGATCTTCATAGTCACACCTTTCAGCTGATAATCCGTTTAGGGATAAGTGTCATTTGCTTATATAAGGTTTCGGGCCGTGCTTGTCAGGACTTAAGCGTCCTTCCACGAAGTCCGTAGTCTCTTTGAGAGATAAGTTAGCGATGCCTTCATCCATTGAGGAGTCGATTTCCCGGAGGAGTGCCACCACGTTCTGTCCGAACTTGTCTCGGGAAAACAGCCTCTTGGGCAGCGAGATTTCTCCCCTGAGGGCCAGGAGAAGCTCTGCCATGGTGATTCGAGCCGGATCTCGAGCCGGAACATAGTTTAGGGAGCCAGCCGGAGCAGAAGTTATAATTTTAGCAAAAAACAGCGGTTGTAGCGCGCTTCGGACCACCGGCTCCGGGGCACCGACTTCTCTAGCGAGGCCGACCAAATTTGATGCACCTTTATGGGCAGCAGAGTCTCTCACGATGACCAAAACTGTCCGAACTGCGATGAAACGACGCAGTGATTCGCCGTACCGCTTTTCCAGCTCCCGCCATTCCATGATTCCCACATGCTGAACCACATAGCCGAGCTCGGCGCCGAGCAACAGGATGCTCCAGCTGGCATAGAGCCACAACAGGAAGAGTGGCAAGGCGGCAAATCCTGCGAAAAGGATGTCTCGCGTGCTGGCGCGGGTCGCCCCAGCGATAAATCGTGCAAAACCCCAGTTGGACAGCTGCCAGAGTATGCCTGAAAAGACCCCCCCGATGATGGCCGCCCGGATGCTGACCCGGATGTTGGGAACGAACCAGATGACGATGGAAAATAGCAGGCAACTGAGCACATAGGGCATCAACTTGACAACCAGATCAAACAGCTTGGCGAGGTGTTGCAAACTGAGAAATTCGCGGACGAAGTCCAAGGAGGTGAGGGAGGCCGTCAGGGCGAGGATGAGGAACAGCGACAGAGGGCCGACCCCGGTCAAAAGCGTATAACCTGCCAATCGGCGCGGCCAGGTTCGCCCCTCGGGGACATGCCAGATGTCGTTGTAGGACCCCTCGATTTTGTTCAAAATGCCGTATACCGTCAGAAGAAGAACGGTGGTTCCCACAAGGCCCAGGGTGCTGGTCTGGGCGTTGGCCACAAATTCCAAGATCTTCTCCGCGATGATCTCCCCCCGGTCACCCAACGGGGCCAGAAAATTGGACAGGGCCGGCGCCAGGTTTATGTGGAGGCCGATCGCTTTGAGAATGGAGAAGACGACGGCCAGAAAGGGGACGATGGCCAGCAGGCTGGAGTAAGTGAGAGAGGATGCTCGGATGAGGAGCTTATCCGAATAGAATTGTCGCAAGACAAAGATGAGCACCTTGGCCTGCCGGATGCCGAAGGCCTGCAGACGGCTCAATTTTGTCAGATCGAGACTCCAGATGTCCTTTGTCAGAAAGTCCCAAATATCTGAATACAGGGATCGTATCTGCGACCACCAGCGATCGTTTTTGCCCTGTTGCTCCATAGGTAAATATATCTCAGCGTATGAGCGCCATCGATGTTAAAAAGCCTGTCCCATGTTGAATACTACTCTCCCAGAGGCCTCATTTCGTCTGGGCTTCACATTGATGCCGAGGTCGCAGCGAAAGATGCCCAGGGGCGTGTTCACGCGAAGGCCGAAGCCGGGAGAAAATCGAATGTCGTCGAGTCGAGCCTGTTCCACTTCTTTCCACACATTTCCCATGTCGGCGAAAAGCACTGCGCCGATCCATTTGTATACACCTTGACGCACCTCCACGTTGAGAGTTGTTTTGAACTTTCCTCCCAACGGGTAACCGTTCTCATCCAATGGGCCTGCAAGCCGATATTCGAATCCACGCAGAGAGTTCGGTCCTCCGGTGAAAAACCGTTCGTTCAAGGGGATCTCATCAGAGGATCCGAAAACATCCATCCAGCCGGCCTCAAGAGAATGGGCCAAAAGGGCGGAGCTCGTCAGGCGGTGAAAATATTTCGCCCGGCCAATAGATCGCGCAAACGTGTCTGTGCCCTGTAAAAAGGCTCCAGCCATCTCGTTGGTCCATTCCAGGTACAATCCTCTGGTGCTGTTAAATAGGTTGTCCCGGGTGTCATATACCAGAGAAAGAGTTAAGGTCCGTAGATTGGTCTTGTATTTCTCTGGTACAGGTCTCACCTTGATGCGGCGAAGATTAACCTGCTCCTGGCGATAGGTCAGAGAGGCACTGGAGCGATGAGAGAAAGAGCGGCCGACCTCGATGCGCCCACCGGTACGGGTCAGATCAAAACCGGGTTCCTCGAGATATTCAGTCAACAGGTTGATATCCGTTCGCCATCGATACCCCAGCGTCCACGGTTCCGTGAAGGAAACCTCCACCCGCCGGTTCACAAAGCTCATCTTTCCAGTCAATCCAACTTTTCTGGCCGTTCCTGCCAGGTTCATGTTGAACAGGCCCAGGGTTAAGCGAGCTTTTTCAACAGACCCATATCCGATGCCCGTGTTGAGCTCCCAGGCCATCCTCTCCCTGAGTTCAACGAGAATATCTTTTTTCGCTGAATCCTCATCGGCCGGGGACAGTGGGCGGATAAAAACGCTTTCAAACAAACCTGTCAGGTACAGATTGCGTTGTGATTGCAGGAGCTGCGAGTAGCGAACGATGTCTCCCGGACAAAACAAGAGCTCTCGTCTAGCAATCGCCGGTTTTGTTTTGTCCAATCCCTCAAAACATAATTTGTCGACCCGAAACTGGTTGTTTTCCTGGATGAAAAAGTCGACCAGGGCGCGATGGCCTTCCTGATTGATCCGGATGTCCGGGCTCACGGTTGCTTCCAGATAGCCATTGTTGGAATAGAGTGTCAGAATGGCCAAGGTGGCGTTTTGGATTTCTTGTCGCTTTAGAGGGTCTCCGGAGCGGATCTTGATCTGCTCCATCAAGACATCGTCCGAAAAAACCGTATTGCCCAGGATAGCAACGCCGTCTACTCGGGTCAGCTCGCCTTCTACGATGGTGATACGCACATCCGCTGTGCTCTTTGCAGAGTCGATGACGACCTCAGTCTGGGGTATGCTGACTTCTAAATGACCATTTCGTCGATAGAATTCTAAAAGGCTGGTGACATCATCCTGAAAGACATCTGGATGGTAATAGGCCGGCCTCAGGAATCCCGCTGTGCGGGTGAGCATGATCTTCTTCAAAGAACGCTCAGAGAAGGCCTTGTTGCCCTGAAAAACGACAGATGTAACCTTGAGCTTCTCCAAATCCTTGGCGGCCGGAGTTCCTGAGCCGATAAGGAGGCTCATCAGGAGGCTCAAGCACCAAAAGATCGTTCTGTTCATGGAAATCTCAGTTTATAGAGCAGGTCGACACCTGAATGACCTACTTGATCGGTCTGACTGACCAGGGAGAAATGCGGCGTCAGGCGGTAGCCCAATTGGATATTGTAGTCATTCAAATAGCCCACTGTGGTGGTGTAGGTCACATCCATGCGCTTCGAGATCCTCTTGGAGGCCACCAATCTCGGCCCCCATGATTTGTCGAACCGAAACAGATTTCCCTCAATGGTGATCTGCTCTAGACCCAGAAGGCTGCCCAATTTTCTTTCAGTATAACCGGTTATTCTTCTGCTGGAGAAATCTTTGGCCCGTTCGACCAGCGCACTGCTGCCAGCCTCTCGACTGCCCAGTTGCCCCCTGGTTCGGCCCAGGGTCAGCAGCGAGACGATATCGGGCTTGTCTAATAGCGGCTCTGAAGTGAGTGACACCTGGACCTCATCAAGTGGTCCCTGCACCGCGAGAGCGACCTGATAGGTCTGCCACTCTTGTTCTTGATAACTGCTGACGGACGACTCAGCTGTGAGGTCTATGATGGGATTGAGACGGTGGGGATCCGCGAAGTCGACAATGCCTTTCTGGATCTTGAACTTGCGGTCTAAATAGAGAATGTAACCTTCTTCTACGGCAACGCGTCCAGACAGATTCGGCTGAGCGGCCGTGCCGATGATGCCCAGTTCAGCATGCAAACGCAGACGTGCCAGATTGTTATCTACCCAGATGTTCTTGCTTTCCCGGAGACGAACGTCTAGACGGGTTTGCGCCAAGAACGCGGGAAGTTCCTTCTTTGGGCGTTCAATCCTCTGAGTGAATGGGGAAACAGATTGCGGTTTGAAATCGATTAGAAAACGCGTTTCGCCTAAAACCACATCTCCCTCTAGAAGATAGAAACCATTCATTTTCCGATAGTTCAGATCGATCGATTGGATCTGTACGGCGATCTCTTTGGGCCGATTGATATTCACTTCCTTGACTCGGGTCTGCAAATCGATGTCAGTGAGCTCCCCGCGGCCATGAGCCACACGGCCAGCAACAAAGATGGTACCTTCTCCAAGGCGCATGAACAGGGAGTCGATGGTGGCTGTGTTCCGGTCGAAACGAGCAGTCACTATCCCCCTGGTGAGGGGAGTGTCCAATCCTTGGGGCTGAATAACCAGATTGCGGATCACCAGTTGGCCCTTCAGCTGAGGGTCCTGTGGCGAGCCGGACAGGAAGATCTCCGTGTTCAAAGTGCCCGAGAGTTTCTGCAGGGTCGTGAAGAAAGGTTGGATCATCGCCAGATCCATTTTTTGAATATCCGCTTTCAATTGAAGAGAATCCGGTGTGACTATGCCCCGGCTGGCGATGGTTCCGTAATTGGCCACTGACAGATCAAGCTGCACATGAAAGTCCTGAAATTGAGAAGTTATGATCTGTCCCCCCAGAAACAGAGGAGTTTGGCGAAAGGAAGCTGTCAGCTGGTCGATATTAAGGACCGAATCTTGTATCGAGATAGCCAGGTCAATCTGCTCTATAGGCGGCGCTGCGGGATTTCCTCGAAAGGTGCCCTTCTGGATCTGTATCGTTCCCAATGGATGGGGATTCGCAAAAGTTCCATTCCAGCTCAAATCGTAGGAACACAGGCCGGCAATCTCCATCACCGACGGAAGGAAGGCTTGGACGATGCCGAGATCGAGTTTCTGTCCCTGGATCCGCCCACGGAATGGGCTCTGATCTGAAAGAGAATACCGGCCGTGTTCTCTTTGGGTCAACTCTATCAGTGCCGTTGCCAGCGAATGATGCTCTTGCTGGAAGAGGTCCAACGACTTGAGCTGCACCTGTCTATCAGCAAAGATGAGATGTCCCCGCAGCGAATCGATCTCGGCAGAACCGTAGCCCATTCTATAGCACCGGCAGGTGAATTCGGCGTGGGGATTGTCCAGATTTCCGTGTGCTTTCAGATCGAACTTCACGGCTCCTGTAACCTCCGCCGGACGAGGGAGCGCTTGAGCCAATTTCCCGAGATCGTACAGCTCTCCATTCAATTGCAGAACGGGGGCGTCCTTTTTCAAAAAATCAAAAGCTCCCGTTATCCCGCCGACACGGAGTAGATTTCCACCGCCCTCGACAAACTCTTCGGGAAAGCTTGGTTGGCCGAGAGCGGTGCTGTCCTGGCCAGTGAGGATTTCGAACAAATCCACCTGACAGATCGCCCTTCTCGAGTCGATATCGGCTTGACCGATGGCTCTCACCAGCAGCGAATCACGGCGCACATTCAGATCGGTCAACTCGACCTGGTGGTTCTTGAGCTCGATCTGCAGGTGGCCCCGATCGAAACGATGATCCCCATAACTCACTTGATTCATATTTACGTCCAATTGCGCAACCGGATCTTTTGCCGAACCGCTGGCACGTCCCTCATAGGAGATCTCTCCCAAAATGCCCGTGAGGTGAAATGGAGCCTGGAGCGTATCCGTAACCGCCAGGCGTCCTCGGCAGAACATGTCAGAGACAGAAATCTGACCGTCCTGATAACGCATCGAACCGGCAAGACTATCGACCGGAAAGTTCTGATAAGCGATGTTATTCCCCCTCAGATTCATCATCACTTGCGGCGAGCTCAATGTGCCGGACAGATCACCCTGGATCTCCATGGTTCCAGTTAGCTCCCACACATTGGCCAGAGCGGCTAAGGGCTCCAGATCTGCGATGTCCAGCGAGAAGCTCCCGGTGAGACGGTCCTGCTCCAGCCTTGCCTGGGCCGAGACCCGGGAGTCCTGATGGTCGAGAGAGAGCCGTGCTGTTCCCCTCCCATATGAGAGTCGAGCGACATAATCCGGAATGTTCTGAGAACGGTATTGGACTTGCTGAAGCTGTATATTCGCAGATGTGGTCCAATCTCTCGGTTGACGCCCTGTTCCGGCCAGAGAGACCTGCCCGCTGATCCGGCCCTGATATGGAGAAGCCTCTTGGTATAGAATCTGCCATGTCTGAGCGATATCGACAGCTTGAACATCGAGGGAAAGATCAAATGTGTTCAGGCTGTCCGCTATGAAACTGCCTTTGCCTGAGAGTTGGCCTCCCAATACATTCAACTGCAGTTTCTCCAGAGTGGCAACGCCGGACTCCCATTGCGCCACTATTGATCCCCGGGAAAGGCGGATGGAGGAGCCCCGGAAGTCGGTCAATTCCAACCGAGCCTGAATGCATGGCTCTGGAAGAGCCCCTTCGAGATCGGCAGTGAGATGGAGATGGCCGTCCACTAAGGGCACCTCGTCGGTAAAAAGAGGGCCTATCTGTTGCCACATAAGACCTGGGTTCCCCTGCATCTCTACCCTTCCAGTGATGGTGGGCTTTTGGTCATCTTGGAAAACCTCAGCCTGGCCTGATAGAGCGAGATCTGGCAGGTTCACGGACAGCGAGTCCAATTTCCAGAGGCGGGGATGCCAAGTTCCTCTCATTTGCCCCCCGTGAAAAGCAAGAGAGACATCTTTATAAATCGCGAGGATGGAGTCGATCTCGATGTAGTATCGGTAGGTGTCCTGGGATCCGTATTCGACGGTGCCGGAGAGGTTCTGTAATCGTCCTTCAATGGGGACCTGGGCGTCGTGATATTGGAAAGACGAGTTTCGAATCGACAGTTGACCGAGAAGGACCTGAAATGAGGGTCCTTTCGTTTCGGCATCAGGTTTGCTGGAAGGTTCCGGAGACGGGATATTGAGAATACCCAAGCTGTCCCGATGAACGGTCAGGTTCAGACCATCTAGCTCGAGGGATCGAACTGAGAGCTGAAGGCGCAGCAAATCGGTCAGCCGGTATTGCACCTTGGCGTATTCCATACTCAGAAGTACTTTTTCCTCGTCCCCCGACGGCAACTGGTAGACCTTGACGTCTCGGATCTGAAGCCGCGACAGCAGGTTCGTCTCCATCTGCCCGATGGCCACTTCCTGGTCCAGTATGCGGCTCAACTGTTTCTCGACCAGCCCTTTAAACAGTCGCTCCCCCGGACTGGTGGTCAGGAGAAAAAGCGCAATAACCAACAGCACGAGGGTGCAGGCCAGTAATGCGGCCAACAGGCGGATGACATTATGACGAATCGACCGTTTAGACCTCTTCATCGCTTACTCGAAATTGCGATAGACGCACGACGAACGTTCAGAGGTGATGCTGAAATGCATCAGTAACTGTAGGAATATCTATGGGTAGAGAAAGACAGAACATCATGAGCGGCTAAAGGTTCCCATGGGGTTTTGAAATAGACATCCGATACCACGAAGCGGGAAAGCAGCTAATCTGGGCGAATTAGTCCTGGCTGGTGCCCTTTGTAAAGAAGTCATCGATCTGTCGCAGTCCAGCGGTATGGGCTTCATGCAGCGTTTCACCGAAGAGGAGATTAAATGCCCATTGGTATTCACCTCACGGAGTAGCTGGACGCACGGTCGCGGGTCAAGAAGAATCCGCGGCCTCCCTCGTGTCCGGTTCATTGGCAAACCAGACCGTCCGCTGTGGGAAGGCGATCTCGATGCCCTCTTTTTCCAGAGCCTTTTTGATTTTCCACAGCATTTCCATTTTCAGGCCATACCACTCCTTGGCAGGAGTCCACATCCTGACGACGATGTTGACGGCGTTGTCTCCCAAATTATCGACGAAGACCTGAGGCGGTGGATTTTTCAAGGCCATAGGGTGGTCTTCGATAAGATTCTTGATGATAGAGATGGCTTTATCCGCATCATCGCTGTAGCGGATGCCCACCATGTAGCCAAATCGCCTGGCCACATGGGCAACGTAATTGATGATGCTGTCGGTAAACACCTTCTCATTGGGGATCCTGACATAGATGCCATCCCAGGTGCGTAGCGAGGTGGAGATGACCCGGATATCCTCGACCATTCCCGAATATTCGCCAATCCGGACGGAATTTCCGATCTTGATCGGCCGTTCCATCATCAGAAAGACGCCTGATATCAGATTGCCCACAATACTCTGACTGGCGAAGCCGATGATGATGCCGAATATGCCGCCAGCAACCAGTAATCCCGATGGATTGATCCCCAATATCGGAAAAGAGGCCAGCACAGCGATACCCAGGATTCCGTAATATATCGCTTTGGAAATAATCTGCAGCTTATCCTTGCTGACCTTCTCTTTCAGTGATCTTCTCAGGTAAATGGTTAATCCCTTGGCCAGAATGACGGCCACCAAGAAGATCAGAATGACTGATAGGAGATCAAGCGTGGTCACATCGCCATAGACTACTCTATTTAACCTCATATGCCCTGCTCCATGATGAATTTTGGTGCCGTCACAATAAGCTTTCTTGAGGTATATAGCTCCAGGGAATTGGTCATGTCTTTCCTCAGGGGTGAGTTGGAGAAATCCGTTTCTGCCATATATTTGCCTAATATTTTCATAGTTGCCTTCATGGCCACCAGGTCCGTGCTGTAGAAAAGTTTCATTCCAAAAGCGTTGAACACGGCCCTGGTCACCTCTACCCAGTGATCGCTGACGTTGCTGACATTCAGCCTCATGACGCCTTGCCGGATGGGATCTACCTGCGGCTCCGTCGCATGGATGCTGCTTTTCCAGTATTTACAGATAACGCCTGTTCGCGGATTCCCGTACAATGTGAATTTCTGCTTCTGCATTGTTAAGATATCGATGATCTCAAAGCCTCTTTTGCTGGACATGAAGACACCAATCTCGATGGGGAATGTCACAAAGATCCTCCTCTTGACCCCGGGCTCGATCATCAGGGGCCGTTCGAATTCTACCAGCAGGTAGGAGGTAATCTCCTTCGGCCTGTTGAGGGGTTCGACCGGATTGATCAGAACCATGTTGATGGAGGTGAGGAGTTTTTTCTCGACCCTATCCCCGTCACATTCTCTTTGGTATAACCATGTGTCTCCTACCTGATCGATGGAGATTGAAAATCCTTCTCGAGAGAGGGAGACAGGGAGGTTGTGGCGACCGTAGAAAGACCCTGCCTTAGAATAAGTTCGCTGCTGTCCTTGTTCTTTATCCAGTGAGCGGGGAGACGATTGATCGGCATTGGTTTTCATTGTGAATCATTCCTTGGTTGTGAGACAAAGAAATGTGCCATATTTCTTAAAAGGGTATGGCGGGTTGTTTAACGCAGCACATCATTGGTGGTATTTATTTACCTTTCATATTAAAATTAGATTGGATACGCATCAAATCAAGTATTTTTCGTTTGCATAAGCCATGTTGAGCTGAAAAGCCCATCCGTCGCTGTTTTGTCACAGAAAAAAACGATCGGCGCGTCAGCCACCACCCGGTCGCCGGTTTCCAGAATCAGAATCTGTGCAGGAACTATTTTCAGTGTCAAGATGTTGGCAACCGATGTCTACCCCAGTCTTTATGATATCGAACGTGAATTTGCGAATATCTCTGGAAAAGAAGTGGCGTATCTGTCTTATGCACCGCACAGACGACGATATTGTGCTACAAATCCAGGGGGATGCTGTCGAGAATGTGAAAGTTTTGAAATATCATCTACCCTTTGAGAATCGCGACCTGTAATTTCTTGGAAAAGGTGCGCGGCCCTTGAGGGGAATAGCTCTTCAGCTGCATTTCGTATGTCCCTTCCGGAAGCGGAATTCGGGCATAGGAGATGTTGTAAGGCAGCGTCTGCTAATTCCGGGTATCCGTCTTTTCGGTAATCGCATTGACTCCCGACAGCAGCGCCCCCAGTCCCTCACTCTTTTTGCTGATGGCATATTCGGCGGCCTGTTTGGCCGCTAGGCGCAACAGTGAAGTTGCTAGTTTTCGCAACATCTGGTCTTCCGGCGTCTTACAGGCGATCTCTTTGATATACTGGGAGACCTCCAAAGGGTATCTTGTGCCCTCTACCACCAGCTCAGCGCTTCGCAAATAAGGTTTTCTCTCCAGGTACTTCGGGAAGCCACTCGCACAAATTTCAAATCGCCCAATTTCACCACATGATATCCTCCCTGGTGGAATTAGCGTCAACTAAAACATTTTCGATCACTGTTGTAAAAGCTATTTGATTTGTTCATCACACAAAGATGATCTCATGGCCCAGAAGGCCGTTGAAATATCGTTATTAATCCAGCAGTTCCTTGGCCAGGGCCACCACCGCGTCTGCGGTGATCCCGAATTTCTCATAGAGTACCTCTGCAGGGGCACTGGCTCCAAAGCTCTCCATGCCCACCACAGCACCTCCCGTGCCCACATAGTGCTCCCAGCCCAGCTTGATGCCCGCCTCCACGGCTACCCGCGCCCGCACCTCTGAGGGCAGCACCTTTTCTCGATAATTGGCCGGCTGTTGGTCAAACAACTCCCAGCTGGGCATTGAGACCACCCTTGTCTTGATACACTCGGAAGCCAGCTTTTTAGCAGCGTCCAGAGCGATGTGTACCTCAGACCCGGTGGCTATGATGATGACGTCCGGAATGCCGTCCCTTGACTGCCACAGAATGTATGCTCCACGTTGCAGCCCCTTAGCCGGCGGAAACTTGCTGCGGTCCAGAATGGGCAAGCCCTGCCTGGAGAAGATCAGGGCTGTGGGGCCATTAGTCCTCAGCAAAGCGGCTCGCCAAGCCTCTGTGGTCTCGGAGGCATCGGCCGGGCGGATGACCGTCAAATTGGGAATGGCCCGCAGGTTCATGAGATGTTCGATGGGCTGGTGAGTGGGGCCATCCTCTCCCAGGCCAATGCTGTCGTGGGTGAAGACGTAGATCACGGGGACCCCCGTCAGGGCAGCTAATCGCATGGGGGGGCGCATGTAATCGGAGAAGACCAGAAAGGTGGCCGTATAGGGAATGAAGCCCCCATGCAGCGCCATCCCTCCAGCCATGGCACCCATGGCGTGCTCACGAACGCCAAAATGCACGTTGCGGCCCCCATAGTTCCACTCTTGCCCCACGGCTCCCTGTCTGTCTTCAGGTGTGTTATCGGACGATTGGAAATCCCCGAATCCCTTCAGCCAGGTGAAGGTGGAGGGATTGAGATCTGCCGAGCCACCCATCAGGTCTGGAAGCCGCGCAGCAAGGGTCTGCAAGACGACTTCCGAAGCTTTGCGTGTGGCCAGGCCCTTATCGTCCCGAGGAAAAGCGGGAAGATCTTCATCCCAGCCCTCTGGAAGGTCGCCGGCCATTCGCCGTTTGAATTCCGCTGCGAGTTCAGGATATGTCTTCGCATAGCGTTCGAAGCTCTTCTCCCATTCCACCTCCCAAGTCTGACCGCGAGCCACGGCCTGCCGGAACTGTTTAAGGACATCTTCCGGGACGAAGAAATCCGGCTCGATGGGCCAACCTAAGTTCTTCTTGGCCGCTTCCAGCTCCGCTGGCCCCAGGGGTGACCCATGAACTTTGAAGGTGTTTTGCTTATTGGGTGCGCCGTAGCCCAGAATGGTGCGCACCAGGATAATGGAGGGCCGGGAGGGCTCCTCGCGAGCAGCCTTAATAGCCGCGTCGATGGCGTCCAAATCATTGCCCCCATCAACACGGTCAACGTGCCACCCATATGACTGGAAGCGTCCTGCGACATCCTCGGTGAAAGCCAAGGAAGTGGCGCCAGCCAGAGAGATACGATTGTCGTCGAACAACACGATCAATTTGCCCAGGCCCAAATGGCCAGCCAGGGAACAGGCCTCCGAAGCCACGCCTTCCATGAGGTCGCCATCGCTGGCGATAACGTACGTATAGTGATTCACGATGGGATGCTCGGCCCGATTATAACGGGCCGCCAAATGTGCTTCGGCTAATGCCATTCCCACAGCGTGGCTGATTCCCTGACCGAGGGGGCCCGTGGTGATCTCCACCCCTGGAGTGATTTGACCCTCGGGGTGTCCGGGAGTTTTGCTGCCCCATTGCCGGAATGACTGTAGCTCTGAGAGGGGCAGGCCATAGCCGGTGAGATGGAGCAGACCATACAGGAGCATCGAGCCGTGACCTGCCGAGAGAATAAAACGGTCTCGGTCAGCCCATTGAGGATTGGAGGGAGCATGCCGCAGGTGACGTGACCACAACACGTAAGCCATGGTCGCCGCGCCCATGGGTAAGCCGGGGTGGCCGGAATTGGCTTTCTGCACAGCATCTGCGGCTAGAAAGCGGATGGTGTTAATGCAGAGTTGATCAAGTTGCTCCTGCTTAGTTTTCATTGTGACTCCTCACCATTTGACAGTCCACTAAGTTCATGAAGATCAGCAAGCTCTCGCGATGGATCTGCATTCTCAGGCCAACTTTTTTGCAAATGCATAGATCCCATCAAGCTTACCTTCAGATCCCAGCAAGCCTTTTCTATTCAAGGCTTTTTGCTCTCAGCGACTCTTTGCTATTTCCCGAAACTGGCTGCGGCCCTATCCACAGAATCGTATATCTCAAACACGCTGATGAGCTTTGTGATCAACAGCAGGCTTTCGATCTTTTTGCCCACCTTGGCCAATTTCAGATCGCCCCCTGCGTTACGAAGCGTGGTGAGGCTAGCCATCAGCGCTCCTAAGCCCGAGCTGTTCAGCCATTTCACGTTTCCCAGATCGACGACAACCTGTTTGATGCCATCGCCGATGAGACCGTGAACTCTATCGTGCAGCGCTAAGGGGTCGGGCCCTCCCATGAGTTTTCCTTTCAGTGCCAGGACAGCTATGCCGTCGCTCACGCTTTCCTTAATTGCCATGGTATCACCTCTTTGGGTAAGGAGTCGATAATCAGTTTTTCAGCGGTACCTTCATAAAAAAGCCCGGGCGGTCCCGGGCCTGTTTCTCTCAGCAGTTCTCGCCTATTGCCGAAAGCTGACTACAGCTCTGTCCGCCGTCTCGTATGTCTCAAAAACGGTAATCAGCTTGGTAATCAACAACAGGCTTTCGATCTTCTTGGTTACGTTGGCCAGCTTCAGATCGCCGCCGGCGTTGCGCAGGGTGGTGAGGGCGGCCATCAGAGCACCTAATCCGGAACTGTTCATCCACTTCACTTTTCCCAGGTCGATGACCACCTGTTTAATGCCGTCGGCGATCAGGCCGTGAACTTTATCATGCAGAGCTGTCGAGTCGGGCCCTCCCATGAGTTTCCCTCTCAGATTCAGAACGGCCACGTCGCCTCTGATCGTTTCTTTGATCGCCATATGCTCATCCTCCTTGGACATGAGGGAAAAATTTTTTCCTTCCCACCTCTAATTGATACTGAGCTTCACAGATGAAGCTCGATGATATCGCCATCCTCCACACGGTGATTTTTCTGCACGCTCTGACCCTGGTACTTTTCCGACCCCCAGATGCGCGCGTATCTCAGCTGGCTGGCGAAGTCGCGATGTATAGAGGCTGCCACGTCAAGAACGGTGCTGCCGTGCTTGAGGACGTAAGGCTGCTCAAGGTCCGGCTTTTTGCCTGGCTCCTTAGTGTAGACGCGGAGGATCTCCAACGCCTGGAAGACTTTTGTCTTGAAATTCTCCAATCCCTCGCGTTTCTGCGCCGAGAAGGACAGTATTTGAAAGTCCTGCCCGAACTTATCACTGAGCTGATGAAAATTCTCCAGCGCCTGAGGTAAATCGTCCTTATTGCCCGCTATGATTGTCTTCACCAACACGATGGGTTCCTGACCATTGCTCTTCCCACCACTTCCGTTCAGGTGTGTGCTGGTCTCCTCCATCTCGTCGATGACCATCTGAGCCTGCCCGATGGGATCATGACCTAAGTCCACCACCAGTACGGCCAGATCCGCCAGCCGTATAAGATTGGGGAGCCATGGGAGCTTATACTGGTCGGAGATGGGTGGCGTGTCCACCAATTGAATCTGGATATCCTCATAGGGCATCATGGCAGCAGCGGGATTCTGGGTAGTAAAAGGATAAGGGGCCACATCAGGATGAGCATGAGTCATAGCTCTCACCAGGGCCGATTTGCCGGCGTTGGGAGGACCGATAACGGCCACCTGGCCAGCCCCTTCTTTAGGCACATAGCCCAATTGGCTTCTGTGCCCACCTTTTTTACGCTGCTCCTTTACCTCCCTTTGAAGCTTTGCGATTCTCCTTTTGAGATCGGCTTGGAGCTTATCGGTGCCCTTGTGCTTGGGCATGATGGCCAACATCTCGCGCAGGGCCTCGATCTGCTCCTCAAGGGTGGAGGCCTCACGCCACCTTTGCTCGGCGGCGAAGTATTGTGGTGGTAAATTTGCAGGCATAATTCTGGTGGCAAAAACCCGCTATCGAAAATCTTTGGTCTCAAAGGTAGTGATAAAATATTAAGTCCTATGGGTTTTGTCAACCACTTTTAGGGAAAAATTCATCAGCGATAGCGTACTCTGGGGTCCAAAACCGCGTAGAAAAGATCAACTACTAGATTGGCCAAAATGATGAACACGGCAGCGAAGACCACCGCACCCATCACCATGGGCAGATCACGCTGCTGAATGGCTCTCCAGGCCAGTCCGCCGATGCCGGGGAGGCCAAAGACCGTCTCCGTCAACACGGCGCCGCCGAGGAGATAACCCAGATCCATGCCGAACATGGTTACCACTGGAGTCAGGGAGTTGCGCAAGACGTGCTTGAAGACCACTTTTCCTTCGGCCAGGCCCTTGGCCCGAGCGGTGCGGACGTAATCCTCACCCAGCGTCTCCAGCATGTTGGCGCGAGTCATCCTGGCATACCATCCGGCATAGAGGAAAGCCAGGGTAATCCAAGGCAAAATCAAATGATGCATCCAAGAGAAAAAACCCCCTCGGGAGATCTCCATATAATCGCCCAAAGGAAAGCAGCCCAAGGTGTCGGCGAAAACCTTGAGCATAACCAGACCCAGCCAGAAGACGGGGGTAGAGATGCCCACAAGGGCGAAGATCATGGCCAGCCGGTCTGGCAGCGAACGGGGCTTGAGGGCCGACAGGACACCGATGGGGATACCAATGGCCAGCCAGATGATGGCCGCACCAATGGCCAACGAGAGGGTGACGGGGAAGGCAGCCAGCAGGATGGGGGCAACCTCCTGTTGGGTAATATAAGAGAATCCTAGGTCCCCCCGTATTGCTCGATGGAGAAATCGCCAGTATTGGACGTACCACGGTTGATCAAGGCCCAGACGCCGTTCGATGTTTGCGATCATTTCAGGGGTGGCATTCTTCCCGGCCACCAGCTCGGCGGGGTTTGAGGGAATTTGAAAGAAAATGACGAAGGTCGCCAGTGAGACCCCCGCCAGCAGCAGCACTACCCATATCAGACGACGGAGAAGATAGGCGGTCATGGTTTGGACCTAAGAGTTAGGAGAGTTTAGAGAGTTTGGAGAGTTTGCAGAGATTATCATCATAGGATTTCCTTAGTTCTTAACTCGCTTAACTCACTCAACTCGCTGAATTTACTTTTTACGAAGATATTTACTGAGGGATAACACCATACGAGATATTTCATCACACTGTTTGTATAGAGAATTGAAAGTCTTCTTCTCGATATAACTCTGGTCAAGCGCGACGTAAAAATGAGATTGAACCTCGGCGGTAGATCCGTGAGAATAGTTCAGAAAGTTCGCGAATTCGCGGTTTGAACGTCTACCAAATCCCTCGGCGATCGATGACATGATGGAAACAGCCGCACGCCGAATTTGATCCCTCAGTCCAAAGTCCTTTGAGAACCCATCTCGAGCAGTAATTCGATATATCTCCTGTACTAATTTCCTAGCCCTCTGCCAAGCCTCAATATCCTCGAGTTTATTTATTTTCACTCTGTAAACTGTCCTAACTCTTTTAATTTTTCTAACTCTCTCAACTCGCCTAACTCGCTCAATTCTCTAAACTTTGTTCATGGACACAGTCACGGCAAGCCACTCACTTCAACCTGGGATCCAAAGCATCGCGTAGTCCATCTCCTAAAAGATTGAAAGCCAGCACTGTCAGCAGAATGGCCAGGCCGGGAAAAGCGGTGATCCACCAGGCCACATTATAATAGCTCATGCCCTCGCGGATCATATTCCCCCAGCTTGGCGTGGGAGGCTGAACACCTAAACCCAAAAAACTCAAAGCCGTCTCAAAAAGGATGTTTCCGGCAACGGCCAGAGTAGAGTAAACGATGAGGGGCGCCACCAGGTTAGGAAGAATGACCCGGAACATGATGTGCACGTCTCCGGCCCCCAGAGCTCGCGCCGCCTCCACGAACTCGCGTTTTCTGAGAGAAAGCACCTGTCCCCGCACGATGCGTCCGATATAAGTCCAATTGACGAAACCGATGATCAGGATGACCACCAACAGGCTGCTGGATTGCATTGCCGAAGCCAAGGCGATGGCCAAAAGTAATATGGGGAAAGCCATCATCAGCTCCATGAGCCGAGAGAGAGCCGCGTCGACGAAACTGCCGTAGTAGGCGGCCACAGTGCCCCAGATGAGTCCTATAACCAAAGAAACACCTGTGGCCAGCAGAGCCACCAGCAGGGAAACTCTCCCGCCGTAGATGACCCGGCTGAGCACGTCACGGCCGGTGAGATCCGCTCCCAAGAGAAACACCCTGTTGGGTCCCATCGGCAGCCCATCGTCGTCAACGACATCCAACTGGCCTCTTCCCACGGTGATCTTGTCCATCATGTGCTGCTGAAATGGCGAGTGCCGAGTGCCGTATTTGACCACCAGAGGAGCAGCCGCTGAAATGACCATGAGGAAGAGAATGAAGATCCCCCCGGCGATGGCCAGACGGTCTCGACGAAAACGCCGCCAGGCGTGCCACCGGAAGCTCAAGTTCGGCAGCAAAAGATCATGAGAATGTTTATCAGGATCTGTCACAGGCGGGCTCGTTCTTTCAGATAGAGTCGGGTCAAAAGGGTGCCAACGCTGGGGTGGTAAATGTAACCACCCAGTCGGCTACTGATGAAAGCGTGGTTGGTGAAGTGGAGATAGGGCACGATAGGGGCATCGGCATTGATCATCCGATCCAGGCGGCGCCAGTTCTGTTTCCTGGTCTCGGGATCCATCGAGATCAGCGTTTTTTCTATGAGCCGGTTGACCTCTAAGTTGTCATAGTGAGAGACGTTGTTGTTCCTCACCGCCGTAATCCGGTTTCCGTTGAACAGGACGTCGATGAAATTGGAGGGGTCCGGATAATCCTGGTACCAGCCGGTGAGTCCCATGGGGATGTTCTCAGCCGGTCGGCCGAGGAGCTGGTAGTAGACGGAAGAGTCGAAAAGCCTAATGGTGGTCCGGATGCCCACCTGCCTGAGTTGAGCCTGGACCACCTCAGCTGCCCGCGGGTTGGGATCCAAATTGCTGGCATAAAAATCGGTCTTGAAGCCTTTAGGATAGCCGGCCTCAGCCAGCAGCTCCCTTGCCTTCTCCAGATTCGGTCCGGGATAAAGATTCAGGGCCTCGAAGGCTGGGAACTCCGGTGGAATAATTTCGTGGGCGATGGTTCCCTGGCCGGACCACACCTTTAGCAGCGCTCCTTTATCGATGGCATAGCACACCGCCTGTCGGACCCTGAGGTCGTCGAAGGGCTCTACTTGCAAGTTCATGAAAATATAATACAGGGAGCCAATGGGTGAGATTTTCAGCTGATTCTCATAGCGAGGATCTCCCTTGAGGCGGGGTATCTCCGATGGTGGCAAAACGTCCAGCAACAGATCAGCCTGATCCTTCTTGATCTTGGCCACCGCATTGAGTGTGTTCGCGCCCAGCTGGATCTCCAGGGTGTCGACATAGCCCTCATGGCCGGAATAATTCGGATTTCGCACCAGGATGATGCGCCGGCGAGGCACATATTGCGCGATCATGTATGGACCTGTGGCCACACTGTGCTGCGAGTAGTCCTGGGGATGGTCCTCGGCCACCTCCCTGGGCACGACGTACGTGAAGGGCATAGCCAGCTTGTTGAGAAAGACGGCATCTGGTTCCAGAAGATGGAACGTAAGCGTGTCGCCCCAGATCTCGATTCCCTCGATGTGGTCAGCCCTCCCGCTGCTTATCTCCGCCGCCCCTCGAATGTTCATGTAGAAGCCCACTCCCGGCGAGTTCAATCTGAATAGTCGTTCAATGGAATACTTGAAATCAGCAGCCCTCACCTGGCGGCTCAGCGGAGGACCGAAGAGGATGTCATCTTTGATGACGAAGGTGTATGTTCGACCATCCGACGATACGACGGGCATATCTGCGGCTAGATCAGGAATTAGGTCCAGTCCTTCGGCGCCCGCGGCTTTCACATAGCTAAGCAGACCGTTGTACACCGCCGGCAGGATCTCCCAGGATGTCGACAAATAGGCCAGTGCGGGGTCCAAATAGTCGGGCCCGTTCTGGGAAAGGAGGACGATCTTGCCGCCGCGGCGAGGTCCGGTGTCCGCTGATGACGGTGTGGCCCGTTGGCCTGAGCGGCAGGATAGGACCAGGCAGGCCGTGACGAAGATCAGCATGAAGGGTTTTTTGCAGATCATGTGAAGTATCCAAACAGACAGAGATCCGCCTGGGCAAAGATAGCGATTCATCTATTTTGTGGAGCTTCCATCAAGTACGGAATCTCAGCAGATCATTTTCTTTCAACCAGTCCGCAATCGTCTGGCAGGCCAATTCGACATCATCGTTGGACATGTCCACCTCGAGATGAGGCAAAGTTGATGTCGAGAGGGCCTTTCGAAACTTCTCCTGCTCCTCGATGAAAACGCTTAAGTCGCCGTATTGCTTTGGTTCGCCGGAGATTTTCACGCGTTTCTCTCTGGCTCGTGCGAATGATTCCTTCGTCCGGGTACAGAAAACAATACAAAAACCCAGGGGTGCCAATCGCTCCTCCAGCCATTTGAAGTCATAGTGACGTCCCTGGCGTAATTGGTAGACGATCGTTGAAAGGTGAAATCGGTCCACAATCCAGGAGTAATACTTGAGCAATTCGAACAATCTGGCCCAGGTTCGATACGTCTCCATGGCCATCTCTTCTTCCTGTGGCTCGAAGTTTATCAGCCCACGCCCCCAGGGAAAATTCGTGAATCCACACCATTCAGCGGAAATAATAGGAGCGTGGTAGCGGTATTTGCGAGGCCCAACAATCTGCGGATGTTCATTCAGCTTAAAGGCGATGTCGGTCTTATGCGTCAGCCGGGTGCCTTCCAGGATGATCTTGGGACAGAGCTTGGGCGGCAGTTTCGGGGGCATTTGAAAGCATTCCTATCTCATCCGGGATTTCTCATACCAAATCTTTCAGATGTGCCTTGAAGAAGTGATGGATCAAAGAGAGGGTGACCACGCTGATGACCAGGGAGATGAACACCTGCCAGGAAAAACCAGAGATAGCCACGCCCAAAGCCGTTCCGGCCGCCGGTGGGTGTTCGCTGTCGGTGACCACCATGATGAAAATGGACAGGCCCACCGCGACGGAATAACTCAGAGCGGGCGGAAAATAATAGGAGTTTGGGATCAGAGCGCACAGCGCCCCGCAAGCGAAACCCACCATGTGTCCGCCGATGACGTTTATTGCCTTAGCCGTTATTTCCCGGGGCATGGTGAAGATGATGAAGGCCGTCGATCCGATGGAGGCCACCACCACGATGTTCCGCATGTGCAGGACGACCAACAATACAAACACTGACAGGCCGGCAAAAAGGCTCTGAAAGAAGTAATTCTTCCAGTATGTTCTCAACTGGGCTGGTTTCTGTTTCAAGATCATTCTCGGAAGGTTTTACTTCCATTTGGCAGGATCAATATCGGCCTCAAAATACGTTCTGTGTAGAATGAAATCCAGAAGAAATTTGTGACATGAGCGAAATCGAAGGGAAGGAGAGGCTGAGTCAATCAAGACACTGGTGGGACCCAGTCTCGATCATGGCAAGATGTTGCTCACGCTCTTTGGGTAACGGCGCTGTCCAGCATCTTTGAAAAAAATAATCCGCCCCGGCTCCAAAACCGATTCTAGCCTCCAGCGAACAGGAAAGTATCGAGGGAAAAGGAGGGCGCTTCTATTCTGAGCCAAGGTGTCGCCTTGCGCTACGTACTCAAGGAGCTTTTGCGAATCGGCCGGCCTGGAAAAAGAGACAAAAACGGTCAACAAGATTAAGCAAAAAGATGCCCATTTTCTCATTTGGATTCCTCAGAAGAAGTTTCGGGCTCTGGGCATTCTCGCTTGATACCCAACTTCTCGCCCAGTCGCAGCAGGATGGACCCGACATCATAACGAATGACATACAGGCTGGGAACCAGGACCAGGGTAATGGGCGTGGCGCACAGAAGGCCGTAGGCCAGCGCCAGACACATGGGAGCCATATAAGGGTCAGTGCCGCCGAATCCATAGGCCAAGGGCAGAACCCCTCCCACGGTCGTCAGAGTGGTTAGGACGACGGCCCGCAAACGGTCTGCGGACCCTCGGGCGACTACCTTTTTGATATCCTCATTGGGCATCTGGACCTGAAGCCGGTTGATATGGCTTACCAGCACCAGGGAGTCGTTGACCACCACACCTCCCAGGCCGATGATGCCCATGATGGCCACAAATCCCAGAGCCTCGCCGTGCAGAGCGAAAGCGAAGATGACGCCGGCGATGCCAAAGGGAATGGCCGTCATGACCATGAGGGGCTGGGTCAGCTTGTTGAACAGCAGGATGAGGATGAAATAGATCCCAATGATGGCCACCAGGAAGGCCCTTCCCAGACTGGCCATGGACTCCTGGGTTTCCTCCGCCTCGCCGCCCAGCTCGAAGCGCATCCCTGGCCAATCACTGTCCAGCTTGAAGTGGTTTAAAATAGCCTGAGTTGCCTCCAGAGATGTGGTCTGGTCCTTGACGATATCCGCGGTAATGGTGATGGCGCGGTCGCCATCATAATGATAGTAGTTTTGGGGGCCGGGTCCAGCCTGGAACCAGGCCACTTCTTTGAGCGGTATCAGGCGCCCTCTTTGATTGGGAATGGGAAGGTCGCTGAGATACTTCGTTCCCGTGCGCACCTTTTCCTGAAACAGAACGCGAAAGTCCACATCCTCGTCGCCATAGCGCACGCTGGTCACCGTCTGGCCATCATAGGCGATGCGGACATTCTGGGCGATATCGGCCACGGTCAGCCCCAGCCGGGAGAGCTTGTCGTAATTTATCTTGATCTCCACCTGCTCCTTTCCCAACTTGTCGTCCCGCTCGATGTCCTTGATCCCACCAAAGGAGACCATGTAAGCGACCACCGAGTCGGCCAGGGATTTCCGCAGGGCGTCATCGGACCCGACCACCCTGAGGGTGATGGCCCGCCCCACCGGAGGACCCCCGGCCTCGATGTAGTAGACGATCTCATCGTAACCGAGCAATTGATCTGTTTTGGCGCGAAGTTCTTCGACGATCTGGTCGGCGTTGCGGTCTCGCTCCGAGAAGGGGGTCAGATTGACGGACACCACCGCCCAGTTCTCGTTTTCTCCGACCTGATACCAGCCTTCCTTCTCCCCGATCCGGGTGCTGAAGGATTCCAGCTCTCCCTCGGGCAGGTCCATCACTAACGCCTCTATCTCCCTGACCTTCTCGGAGGTGGCCGCCAGCGATGAACCGGTCGGCAGATCGATGAAGATATAGAATTCATCGGCCATCTGTGACGGGAATAAACTGAATTTCATATAGTTACCGGCGTACCACAGCGAAGCGGCCAGGGCCATAATGGCCAGGAAGACCACGATGTAGCGAAATCGCAAAATATGACAGATGAAACGTCGAAAGGGCGCCTGAAGACGAAGGAACCATCCCCGGCTGCCGGCCTTTCCCGGTTGGCAGCCCTCCCCGGGCAGCCCCATGATGAGATGGGACGGCAAAGCAACGGTGGCCTCGATGAGCGAGACGAACAGGGCCAGGCTGATGACCAGGGGGATGACGAAGACGAACTTCCCCAAAATGCCCGTCATCAGAAACAGCGGTGCGAAGGCGATGAAGGTGGTCAGGATAGTGGTCAGCACTGGGCCGTAGACTTCCTGGATACCCTCTACGGCCGACTTCAAGGGCGGCTCTCCCCGTTCCCGGTGCTTTTGTATGTTCTCCGCGATGATGATGGCGTCATCGACGATGATGCCGATAACCATGATCATGGCAGCCAGGGCGATGCTGTCCAGATAGGCGCCGAAAAGGGGCAGCAGGAAGATGACACCCAGCAGAGCCACCGGAATCCCCATGGCCACCCAGAGAGCCACCCGGAAATTGAGAAAGACACCCAGCACGATCAATACCATGGCGAGCCCAATGAGCCCGTTGTTTTGCACCACGCTGAATCGATTGCGGACGTAGCGGGAGAAGTCATCGGTGAGCAGTATGTCGACGCCTTCCGGAAGTCTCTGGCGTTCATCATTGAGAAGCTTTTTCACCGCGTCCACCGTGCGAATGGCGTCGGCCATCTCTTTCTTGTTCACCAGAAAGGAGATGGCTGCCCGGCCGTTCATTCGTGAGAGCACCTTGGCGTTCTCAAAATCATCCTTGACAACGGCCAGGTCCTTAACCCGGATAAGAGGACCCTCGAAGGTAGAGCGGACGATGACGTTTTTCACCTCCAGGGGGTCGTCGAACTGGGCCAGGGTAACCAGATCTTTCTCGCTAGTATAGGACTCGAAAGAGCCGCCGGTGGAGCGGATGTTGCGGGCCTGGACGGCGACGATGATCTCCCATAGCGGTATTTGATATTTCCTCATCGCGTCGGGAGAAACTTCGATCTGAATCTCGCGGGCCAGATAGCCGAGCTTGGTGACACTGGATACCCCGGGAACGTTGACCAGCTTCTTCTCCAGCTCCTTAGCGATTTGACGAAGTTGAGCGTAGGGCAAATCTCCGGCAATCCCCACCTCGATGACCGGAAAGATGGTGGTCTTCAGCTCGGTGACCAGGGGTGCGTCGGTGACCTCCTCGGGCAGATCCGTGACCCGGCCGACGGCATCCCGAACCTCGGTTTTAACCTTTTCCTGGTCTTTGGCATTGGGGTCGATGATCACGTCGACAAAGGAGATGTTCTCCATGGACACCGAGGTCATCGTCTTTATGCCGGTAACCTCCTTGAGCTGCTCCTCGATCTTGTTGGTGACGTTCAGCTCCACGTCCTCCGGTGAAGCCCCCGGGTAGCGCGTATTGATGAACATCTCCCCGAAGTCCACCTCGGGAAACATATCCCGGCGAATCGTTCTGAAGGTGTTATATCCCAGCAGGAGGATCATCAGGGTGATGAGGATGGCAAGAAGGTGCCTTTCTGCGAAAAACTGGAAGAAGCGTTTCATAATCGGGCTGCTCCTTGTGAAATTATGTTTAATGTTGTATTAAGTTTGTATTAAGATATTCAATTCAGGATGAGAATGGCAATGGCAATAGCAATGGCAGTGTTGGGTACTCAGTCCGGTTACTTAGGAATAAATGGCTCAGCATGTTTAGCTATGCCGCCAAGCATTCTACCGACTTCTTCATACTTTGCAGACAAAGATTTATATGTTCTTAACGAAATATAGCCGCAGTCTTTGGCAAAATCTAGCCAAACGAGTGTCTCGCTCGCTTCGCTATCAGCGTCGGAAATTCTAAGGGATAAATGCTTTGGATCGCGCCGTTTACGGTAAGCTTCGGCGTTATTAGAGCATACTGACCGAGAAGAACGTCTGACTTGATTGGTAAGTGAATACATCTCTTCTTTAGGAAATGATTTGGAGATTTTAAATATATCCATGGCTAATCTGTAAGCCATTTGGTAAACCTTCATGTCCTTAAAAATTGCCGGGCATAGCGACTCCTCCCCACGATGTGATTTCAAGCCCATCTTATATGAGTTTTCCCCTAAATACTTTCTACATGCATTTATTTTATATATTGCCATTGCTATTCCCCAAAGAACTCGTCCATCAAAGCTCTATACTGCAAAACAAGTTTCTGATACGACGCGGCATTCTGCGCATAGGTTAATTTAGCTTGCTGCTCATTGTCCCGGCTCAAGATGACGAAGGTCAGATCCCCCCGCCCCTGGTTGTAAAGGTTGAGCTCTTCCTCCGTTTTTGCTCGGGCCGACACAATCTGCTCCTGGTTCAGCTCTAAGACTCTCTCCATCTCCTGGATAAGGATCAACAGGTTTACCACCCCAGATTCCAGATCCAAGGAAATGTTCTCGATATCCCTGTCGAGCCTGTCGATCTCTAATCTTGTCTTGGCAGTGTTGGCCTGTGCAGTGCGGTTTTCCAGGGGATATTGAAACACGAGGGCAATCGACATGTCGGGTTTGTCCAGTTTCAGAGCGTCGGCGAACTCATCATCTCCCCCTTGCAGACCGGCTCCCAGATTGAGAAACAGCTTCGGCCGCTCCTGTTCCTCGAAGCCGCCCTTGAGATGTATGAGCTGATCTTTGCGGATGCCGAGCGTCGCCAGTATCCTGGATTGTTCTCTCAATTTCAGACGGGCGTCCTCCGGGGCGGGGAGCAATTCCATGTGGTAGAGGTCGAATTCGGGGCGTTTCTCGCACATTTCCTCCGATTGGCACAGGACCGACAGTTCCGCTCGGAGCGCCTTCCACTGCGATTCGATCAGGACCACGTTCTGCTGGGCGATGCGGACGGCATCCCCAGCCCGAAGAACATCGACCTGATCCACCAGATAGGATTTCCGTTTTTGAACCGTTCGCTCGAGTTCCTCTTCGGCCAAACGGGTTCTCTCCCCGGCGATCCGTTTCTGCTCTGTGAGCAGGACCCAGTCCAGAAAACGGCCGGCCAGATCCACCATAAAACCTTCTTGGTTTTCAAGAATCTGCACCTCGGTGAAATCGATCTCATAGTCGCTCAGCTCGTACTCCAGGCGGTCCAGCTTTCCGCTGTAGTTCTGGAGCAGCGGTTGCGCATAACTGGCGTACACCCTATGCTGATAGAATTCTGATGGACCGGTGGGAACAACCATGCTGCCGTTGGGAAAAGGGATGACGATATCGGCTAGCTTCTGGTCTGAGAACTGGGATGACCAGGAAAGCGAGAACCGCCCTCCGGTCTTCCAGAAGGCGCGTTCAGCCCTCGCATCGATGCCCAGCACATCGAGCCGGTCGGGGCTAAAAGTGCTGGAAGCGAGCAACTTCTGGTGTGTGAAAAAGGAGCTGCCACCGATATTCCAATCCTCGGAGCCCAGAAGTCCAGCTTGAGCTTTATTCTCGATCTCCACCGACAGGGATTCTTTTTCGAAGAACGGGTGGCGCTCCTGAATAAGACCGAGGAATTCACCCATAGTGATTGTCTGAGCATGACCGTGCTGGACCAGAATGAAAACGAGTAACAGCGTAAAAAAGAACCGCGTTTTCATCGTCTACCCCCTCGCTTTTTAGGCTCTGTAAGAAAATGGTCTTCTTCTATAAAACCTATTTTAGAAAATTTTTGTGCCACTGTCAATTGCTTTTCGAGCACGGTCGCATTAATTTCTGGAACCGCTAATAAAAAAACCGTCAGTTGCCGAAAGAATTATCTTTATACGCATCTTGATCCAAATTGACAACTGGCGGTCAGATAAGAAGCCGAAGTGGAGACCTTTAAGCTCTCCAGGATTGTACTTTCATATGTTGGCGCGAACCGCTCCTTTCAATGTGTCTTCCATGATTTTGAGGAACAACCCTCTGGTTATGCTGGCGCCTAGTGCTCCATCAGCGTTCAGTGAATCACCTAAACTTACATCGCGAGAACGCTCTGGTATAAAGGACAAGATCGTATTCATTCTAATACCTTCACAAACCGCTTGGGCTCCTCGATATATCCCAGCTTTCGATAAAACGCATGAGCCCAATCACGCTGAATCCCGCTGGTCACCTCCATCTTGACACAACCGGCATCTCGCGCCAGCTTTTCCACAGAGCTCATCAGCTTTGTGCCCACACCAGCTTGCCGGGCTTCTTTGTTCACCACGATGGCCATCACGCGCCCTAGCAGACCTTTTTCGTGGAACAGCTCGGCCAGATGCAGATGGGCAAGGCCGACAACTCGCCCCTGGACCTCGGCGACTAGCACTGTATCGCTATCGCTTCTGGACAGGACTGTGATCTTCCGTCTGGCGAAGGCCAACGTTCTTGCATAACCGAGCTCTTTCAGTAAATCTGCAATGGGACCGGCATCCTTCGCCAGTGCCTCTTTGATTGTAAATGCTGACATGGATTGGAAAAAGATTGGAGCCAAGGGAAGGGATTCGGCAAAGGAGGGCCTTCGTGGCTGTTCGATTCAGGCAATCGGCATGACCTCAGGAGGTCCAGTCAGGTTGTGTCAATCCAGCACTGGGCTCCCCAAATAATAAACAGTCGCGGGACAGCCCTCACACTCTTTGCCGTACCTAGGACACTCACGGCAATCTGCTCCACACGGAGCTTGCTCCAGATTCGGCCTCGCCTCACCACGAGCCCACGGACTCAAAGCCTCCACCGCTTTTGGGAAGTGGACCGCCGCGCTCTCCAGGCCTAGGGTCTCCTCGGGAGCCTCGGCCACCCATTGCAACCACCAATGATAGTCCGGCGGCATCGAAAAAACACCGGTGACCATCTGCCCCGCACTCCTGTAAGACACGCAGTAGGGACAGCGATGATGGGCGTCCACAATCTGTTGTGCTTTCTCAGGCGTCGGGGCGTAACCCAGTAGAACTCCCACAAGCGGTGCTGTTTCCTTTCCGGTCATCGAGGATTCCTTTGACCTTTGGAGGAGGGGCTCATGGAGGACGGCAAAGCGACGAAGTGGGGACGCGACTCGCCGGGACATCCGGCTAGCTGGTCTTTCCTGTTGAAAAGAACGTATTTGGAGTTGGGCAAGTCAAGCCTAAAAAAATTCCAGTGAACCTTTTGCTATGCTTAGACGAATCGAAAGGGGAAAAGGTTTACCTGGTAAAATTTTCCTCGCCCCTTAGTTGGCCGCAGGCAGCCTGGATGTCGACGCCTTTGCTCTCCCGCAAAGTCACCGTGGGACATCGCGGATAGAGCAGTCCCATGAAATTGGCCACTTCCTCCTTGCTGGGACGATGATACGGCTTTCCCGGGATGGAATTGTACGGTATGAGGTTGATCTTGCAGCGGATGCCGCGGACCATCTTGGCCAGCCTGAGCGCATCTTCCGATGTGCTATTCACACCGCCAATGAGCACATACTCAAAGGTCACCGGCCGGTCTGTAGCCTGGACATATTCCTGTGCAGCGGTCATAAGCTGAGCCAGTGGATATTTCCTGTTGAGGGGGATGAGTTTGTCGCGATCCTCGTCGGTGGTGGCGCTCAGGGAAATAGCCAGGCCCAGCCGCAGCCCCTCACGGGCCAGCTTTCTGATGCCTGGTACGACGCCAGCAGTGGACACGGTGATCTTGCGGGCGCCCACAGCCAGGCCGTCTGGGTCGTTCAGCAAGCGGCAGGCTTTTACCGTCTGCTCGTAGTTCAACAAAGGCTCTCCCATTCCCATGAGCACCACATTGGTGATTGTCTTATCTTGAGGAAGGAGTCGTCGAACAGAAAGAACCTGATCCACGATCTCCGCGGCCTGCAAGCTACGCCTCAGCCCCACATCACCCGTGGCGCAATAGACACAGCCCAAACCACAGCCGGCCTGGGTGGACACACAGACGGTTCGGCGATTCCCTTCCCTGATGAGCACGCTCTCGATGCTCTGGCCGTCCTCCAACTGGAACAGATACTTGGTGGTCCCGTCCACGGTCGAGGTGACCTGGCGTCGCAAGCCGAGAGCGCTGATACGGGCCGTCTCCCTGAGCTTCTGCCGTTTGACCTTGGCTAGGCTGGTCATCTTGTTGAAGTCGTCCACTCCCCAGCGGTAGATCCAGGCGAAGATCTGATCCGCCCGGTAACGCTCCCAACCCAAGCTCTTCACGAAGGCCTCCAGCTCTGACCGGCTAAGTCCCTTGAGGTCAGTCTGGGACTCCTTTACGTTCATAGATTTCCTCGATGAGTTTACGACTTTGACATAAATATAAAGCTTGTTTAAGTCCGGGCAAAGCAAAAAGAATGGCTTGCATTTGAGGCCAAAGATGCGTATTATGATACGGATTTTGTCGTTCTTCTCAACAGACATCCTCGGGGGACAAGCATGTGGGCTGTGGTGGACCGCATAGAGGGACAGCGGGCCGTTTTAGAGCTGGAAGACGGCGATATCGTGGAGATTGACAAAAACCACCTGCCTGCTGGGGCGAAGGCCGGCTCTGTCCTCAGGATCACTCTGAGCTTGGACCGCGAGCAGGAGGAAAAGCTGCGGAAAAGATGGGAGGAGTTGAGGGGACAAAAGGAGGAGCTGACATGAAAACTCAACCACGCCGAAAATTCATCAAATCCTGCTTTTACCTCACGCTAACCGGATTGACTCCTGCCCTTTTCTCTTTTCTTGCCGGATGCAAAAAAAATGGGAATTCTACCGTCAAGCGCGACCTCTCCAGTCACTTACAGAAAGAGGCACTTCTCGATGAGAGGACGGCGAGAGTTGATCCGAAGACTTTTGAGCCCGCATACCTGGAACTACACCGCAGCGGAGAGCTAAAGAGACGGGGTCAAGAACTTTGGAGCATGATGGAAAGTTGTCAGCTCTGTCCCAGGCAGTGCGGCATCAACCGGTTGGATGGCAATGAGGGGTTCTGTCGGGCTTCATCTCAACTGGAAATTGCCTCATTCCATCCGCATTTTGGCGAAGAGAGGCCCCTGGTCGGCAAGGGAGGCTCCGGAACCATCTTCTTCACCAATTGCGGATTGAGATGTGTCTTCTGCATCAATTGGGAGATCAGTCAGGCAGGACAGGGCCACCCCAGAAGTATCGAGGATATGGCGGAGATGATGCTCCGTCTGCAGGAGAGGGGCTGCCACAACATCAATCTGGTGACGCCCACCCACTACTCTGCGCACATCCTGCTGGCAGTTGATCTGGCTGCCGCAAAAGGATTGAAACTACCTCTGGTTTACAACACCTGCGGGTGGGAGCGTCTGGAGGTACTGAAAAAGCTAGATGGCATCGTCGACATTTACCTGCCCGATTATAAGTACTCAGACGGCAAAATGGCCGCAAAATACTCATCCAGCTCCCAGAGCTATCCGGAGCTCACACAGATGGCTCTGCTGGAGATGCACCGCCAGGTAGGAGTGGCCAAGCCCGCCGCCGATGGTTTCATGTACAGGGGATTGATGATCCGCCACCTGGTCATGCCCAATGGTATCGGAGGGACAAAAGAGGTCATCGGGTGGATCGCAGAGAATCTTCCTAAAGACACATATCTCAACATCATGTCGCAGTACACGCCCATGTACAAAGCCTTCGACTATCCCGAGATCTCTCGGAGAATAACCCGCCAAGAATACAGCGAGGTCTTGAGATGGGCACGCGAGGCGGGGCTCATAAATTTGGAAATTCAGGGAATGCCACTGTAGCGAAATCGATGGCCTCATGAACTTGGATCAGGGGGAAAGAACATGATCATAACAAGATTCTGCATTTGTGGCATGTTAATTTTGACAATTGCGGGAACCACGTGCACCAAGCAATCAAAGCTGGCCCAAGAATCATCCGTATTTCAGCCCATTGAGTGGTCTCATGTCCAAACCGAAGAGCTGAGTTTCACAAAGTACTATTCTATCAATCCTCTAGAAGTGACCTTACAAGTGCCCCCCTATGATTTGCCCTTAGGGACAGATCACATCGCAAACTTCGAAGACTTCTCTTCCAAGATCCCCCTTAGCGCTGTTGAAGCGAGGTTATTGGAACAAAACGGCTTCGTGGTCATCAAGAATCCGTACAACGCCAGGGAAGAATATGTCACTCAGCCATACAAGAATCTCAAAAATGACGACGTGCCCATCTTCATCACGCCTTCTTCTCTGTTGCATCTTTACCACATCCAATTTGATGAAACGCTCAGACAGATTGAGGAAAGGGCGTTTTACGATACGATCTGGGAGATGAGCAGGGAACTCTTAGATGATGCCGTGGAGAAATATGAGCAGGCCGCCGGTAATTTAAAAGAGGCGGCTAAGAGAAATGTCGAATATTTTGCCGTCGGTTTGAATTTGCTGAAGCCAAAGGAAGACCAGCTCTGTAAGGACGGCCAAAAGTGTAAAGATCCCGGGCTAGCCAGCGCCTATTTTAGAGAGCAGGATTTAAAGATATACACCTTTGAAGTTCCTGATTTCGCACAACAGGTCGTCGAAAAGGAGCTCAATCTCATAGAACAACAGGGAGGATTTTCCCAATCACCGATTTTCATCTACAGAGAGGACTATTCTCAATACATTCCCAGAGGCCATTACACACGGTCAGAGAAACTGAAGAACTATTTCAAGGCTTTTATATGGTATGGAAGAATGAGTATGCTTCTCAAGGGCTCTGACAATATTCCCCGCGCCACTACCAATCCATTTCATCCCACAGCTTTGATTTCAGACTACGACGCTGAGATACAGACTATTCAGGCTAGCCTAATAGCAGCCAGGTTCGCCGCAAGTCCGGAACTAAAAGAGAAATGGGAGAGAATTTATTCGATAACGGCGTTTTACGTTGGGCTGGCAGATGATTTGGGCCCCTTCGAATACCTCAAGGCTTTAAATAGTGTCTTGGGAGACACTTTTTATCTCAAAGACTTAACGGACAACAACATCACAAAAATCAAGCTTGAGCTGGCCAGATACGAGCCGCCGAAAATATACGGAGGAACTGGCGAATGCGGAAAACTCATAGACCCAGGTGAAGAATTCACGCCGGAGCACTTGGACGAATGTTTGGAGAAAACCAAAGGAATGCGCTTGATGGGCCAGAGATTCATCCCTGATTCATACCTGTTTTCTGAAATAGTCTCTCCAAATGTGGGGAAATTCACAGGAGATAACCCTCCGTTCACCTCTTGCTATATCCCCGACTACGGGTATGTGAGATGTTTCCCCCGGGGACTTGACGCCATGGCCTTGTTGGGCTCACAGCGGGCTGTGGAATTGCTGGCATCGCTGGGCGATTCTCATTACGAAGACTACGAAAAGCATCTGGAGCGACTTAAAGAGGAATTCGAGGGCTTTAGCGAGGCAGATTGGAATAAAAACTTATACTGGGCCTGGTTATTCGCTTTGAATCCTTTATTAATAAAATTCGATTCCGGTTATCCCGCGTTCATGCAAACATCCGCGTGGCAGGATAAAGAACTCACAGCCGCCTTGGCATCCTGGGCTGAACTCAGACACGATACTATTCTCTATGCCAAGCAGAGTTACACGATGACGCTAAAGGTCACCAGCGTGCCGCCACCTCAAAAACCCGTGGTCGGTTATGTTGAGCCTGTTCCCGATTTCTATAATCGCTTGCTGGCGCTGACGAAAATGACCACAAAAGGCTTAGACGAAATGAACCTCCTGGATGACTCGGCAAGATACAGATTAGAAAACCTGCAGATGATCCTGGAGCGATTGGTAGATGTGTCCGTGAAGGAATTGCAGAATAGAGAATTGACTCAAAGCGACTATGAGTTCATCAAAAACTTCGGGGATGCATTGAATAAGGTCATCGCCGATGTAGACGAAAAAGCGAAGAAAACGACGATAGTTGCTGATGTGCACACAGATCAGAATACTCAGTATGTTTTAGAAGAAGGGGTTGGCTATGTGAATTTGATAGCCGTCGCCTACAACGTTCCAGATGGAAGAATCTTAATTGGCGCGGGCCCTGTTTTAACCTACTACGAGTTCAAACAGCCAATACAAGAACGGCTTACTGACGAAGCCTGGAGAGAGCTGCTGCGCTCGAATCCCCCAGAAAAACCTGAATGGATTTCTCATTTTGCCGAATGAGCAGACATTCACACAAAAGACTTCCGTATCGCTCTCAATTCCCCAGTTTCTCGAAAAAAGCTTGCCTTACCCATTCAGGTTTCAATCTGCCAAAACAGAAAAAAGGGCTTGCTATCCTGCCAAGGGGTCACTTTGACGACTTGCCATAACGTCCCTCATTTGAAGTGAACATTGCTCTGTATGGTCTCATGAAACATAAACCCTAATAAGTCAGTAAAATAAATTACATAACGCTCAGGTCAGGTTTCTGACTACGTTTGCCACCACAATGCTTGTCGCCATAAGCTATCTGCTCCGAAGTTATTAAGAGTTAGAACCGCTCGAGCAGAAAAACTGACAGTTCTCTAAAAAACCAGGACCTAAGGGTTGGGACTCACCCTACAAAACACAACTGTTATCTGCCATAGCCCCAAGCGGGGCCGATAATGGCGCAGCAATAATGAGAATGGCCATGACCCGCTACGACTTCTGTATTGCCTGGAACTGGGAACCTGATGCCGACTTTGTTAAGCTTCTTAACGCAACCTGCCAGGCACGCGAACTATCATTGCTCCAAATTACTCCCGACAACCTCACGGATATGCTTGATGCCCTGGTCAACAACAGGTTGACCTTCCAGGTCTTTTTCGACCGCGCTTCTGATGAGGATGTGCGCTTTATCCCCCTTGATCAATGGGCTCATGATCATGCTATTTATCGCATCAATCCTCGTGAACGAGCTGTCCGCGCCTGGAACAAGGCAGCTATGCATCTGGACCTCGTCAAGGCAGGGCTGCACACACCACACACCATCGTCATACCATCCTATGAAGAGGAGCCCGATCTTCAGCCTATCAACCTCAGCTCGCTCGGCGACAGCTTCGTCATCAAGCCCGCCCATGGTGGAAGTGGCGAAGGGGTGGTCACCAGAGCCTCCTCTCTCAGCCATGTGCTCGTCACTCGACAGGAATATCCTGCCGACAAATACCTGCTGCAGGCCCATATTACTCCAACTCAGATTGGCCCGCGTCCGGCATGGTTTCGCGTCATCTATTGTGCGGAGAAGGTCTTTGCATGCTGGTGGGATCCTCACACGCATATCTATCTCCCCGTCACTATGGCCGAAGAAGATCACTATGATCTTACTTCTTTACGCCACATGTCTGTGACTATTGCCCAAGTTTGCGGGCTGGGTCTGTTTTCTACGGAAATTAGCTTAGCCCAGGAAGGTCTTTGGATTGTCGTGGATTACGTGAACGATCAGATTGATCTCCGTTTGCAATCAAAAACTCCTGATGGAGTACCTGATGATATTGTTCGCGCCATTGCTGAACGTTTGGTTGGGTTGGCAGTAGCCCAAGGTGCTTCCGAATAAAGCAAAGCGGGCGCACTCTCCGTAGTCGTTTTGAAACGGGCTTGAAGAAATTCAGATCGTTGAGAAACAGACATTTTGACCAAAGAGTTAGGACTAAGAAATCCCTTTCTCGAATCTCTATTTTTTACGGTTTCCGATCTTCGATCGCCGTTGGTTTTGCCCTTCACCAGGATCCAGCATCCAGGATCGGTCTTTCTTTTCACGATTCACGATTATCGAGTCTCGGCCTCTCGCACGAATTATTCATGAAATTCGATTTATCCTCTAAAAGCCGAGACTCGCGAAAACCTGAGACTACAGAATCGAGACTAGAAACTCGTGAAAACTGCCTACTGCCCATTGCTCAATGCCTATTGGGGTGGTTGGGGTGAGGGGACTGCCACTGCCAATTGCCGTTCCGGTTTCAGCGGCTTTGCGAAGGAGAGACCAACCGAAGTAGCGTGATGGTATTCAAAGACAGAAGAGATGCCGGCGAAAAGCTGGCTCGAGCTCTTGAGAAATATTCGGACCAAAACGCCCTGGTGCTGGCCATTCCCCGGGGCGGGGTTGAAGTGGGATATCAGGTGGCCAAACATCTCAATGCCACCTTATCCATCTTGGTTTCCAGAAAGCTGCCTTTCCCCGACGAGCCGGAAGCGGGCTTCGGGGCAGTAGCGGAAGATGGCAGCACATTCATCTTTCAGGGTACTGCCCATTGGCTTTCAAAGAAGACTGTTGATAAAATCATAGAGCAACAAAAGGAGGAGATTCAAAGAAGAATCGTGGTGTTAAGAAAAGGCGCACCATTGCCGGAAATCACCGACAAGGTGGTCATATTAGTGGATGATGGTCTCGCCATGGGCTCCACCATGCGGGCGGCCATAAACCTTTGCAAAAATAAAAAAGCACAGAAGATCATAGTGGCAGTTCCCGTTTCGGGAGAAGAGGTCGCGAAAGAGGTTGGAGAATTGGCTCATGAAATCGTAGTTTTGAGTAAGCCTGCTTTTTTCCGAGCAGTCGCGCAAGCTTACGCAAATTGGTACGACGTTTCGGACGAAGAGGTTATCGAAACCATGGAAAAATGGCAGAGAGAGCATAAAAAAGAGGAGCGCCGTTGGACTCAAGAAAGATGAGCGATACAGTCTCGCTTTTAGGAATCGACATCGACGACCTCACTCACGAGTTCATCATCAGTGAGAAACAGGAATTCTTGCCCATCATTCTCTTCGGATTATTGTCAACAAGAGGGATCACCAAACTCTTTGAAAGAAATTAGCCTTGCTTCTCACAGTACCAGCACTATTGCGTAAGGCCTTGTTCGGCAGGAAAGGAAATAAATACCATCTCAAAGCAGCCATACCATCACTGAAGTGAGGGCGGAGGTGGCAAAAAGTCCGAAGATAACGCGTAAAAAAAGGGGAGTAACCGATCATAAAAGCCGCTGGAGCTTTCTCGTTGAGGCGGCAAAAGCCCTGAACTCCACCTTGGAGACTCAGCAGCTGCTGAGCCTCATCATGGAGCTAAGTGCACAGGCCGTGGATGCCGAGGCCACCTCTCTGGTGGTCAGGGACGAACAGAGTGGGGAACTTCGCTATGAGATCGCCCTTGGGGACATGGGACAGAAGGTCAAAAAGCTCCCTATTCAAACTGGCAAGGGAATCGTGGGTTGGGTCGTTCGTGAGGGAAAACCGGCCATCGTCAACGATGTAACCACCGATCCCCGCTTCGGCGGTGTCATAGACGGCCTGACGGGATTTAAAACCCGCTCGGTCCTCTGCGTCCCCCTCTTGAGAAAGGGCACGGTCCGCGGAGCTTTAGTGGCACGCAACAAAACAGACGATGCTGGTTTTTCCGAAAAGGATCTTGAGATCTTCTCTGCTCTGGCCGACCAAGTGGCCATCGCCTTGGACAACAGCCAACTCTATCAGCGGGCCAGACGAGAAATCCGGGAACGCATGGCTCTGTGCGAGGTGGGCAAAATCATCACCTCCTCCCTGGATTTGGAAAAGGTGCTCGCTTTAATTATGGATGCCCTCAGCCATGTTGTCCGCTATGACGCTGCGGGCATTTATATCATCGATCCGAAGACCCAGCAGATAGAGGCCGAAACCCTCCAGGGATATGATCCCCAGATGGAAGGCAAGGTGCGCCTCAAAGTCGGCGAAGGGGTTATGGGCTGGGCGGCCAAAAAGGGGCAGGGCATCATCGTTCCCGATGTCTCCCGCGAACCCCGATACGTCAACGCGCGACCGCAAACCCGCTCGGAGGTCGCAGCTCCCTTGAAAAGCGGAGAACAGGTCATAGGCGTTTTCAACATGGAGAGCGATCAGCTAAATGTCTATGACGACCATGACCTTGATCTTTTAACCGCTTTCGCCAGCCAAGCCGCCGTGGCCATCGAGAATGCCCGCCTGTTCAAAGAGACGCTGGAGATGCAACGTCTGGAACACGAGCTGGCCGTTGCCCGACAAATTCAAAAGAGCTTTCTTCCCCAGAAGCCTCCCCGAATAGAGGGCTATGAGCTGGCCGGGATGAATGTTCCCTCCCAGGAGGTGGGCGGCGATTACTTCGATTTTATCCCCGTATCAGAGGGACAGATGGGGCTGGTGATCGGCGACGTCTCCGGTAAAGGAATCCCGGCTGCCTTGATCATGGCCAGTTTCCGCGCCAGTTTACTGGCGGAGATCCGCAACAACTACGCCATCGGGAAGATTTGCTCCAAGGTGAACGCTTTGCTCTGGGAGAGCACCGCCCCCGACCAGTATGTCACAGCAGTTTATGGGGTGCTGGACACCAAACGCCAAATATTTACCTATGCCAATGCAGGACATAATCCGCCTATTTTACTGTCTTCCGACGGCTCCTTTCAACGGCTGAATACGGGCGGACTGACCCTGGGGTTTCTAGAGAAGACCAATTATCAGGAGGAAGCCATCAAGCTACAGCCAGGAGATTGTCTAATTTTTTATACTGATGGGGCCTCGGAGGCCAAGAATGTATTGGAAGAGGAGTTTGGAGAAGAGCGCTTGGTGCAAGCCGCGCGCCGGGGGCGACATTTGTCTGCTCAAGAGCTGCAAAATGAAATCCACGATCAGCTTCGCGAATTCGTCGGTCCGTCTGGGCTGGGCGACGATATCACCATGCTCATTCTTAAGGTGCTCCAGTAAGGGGGAGGAATGCCAAGGGGAAAGGCCCATCGCCAAAACCTGATCATACCCAGCTCGCTCAAATATCTCAAACACGCGGTGGCTTTTATCGAAGGCATGGCCCAAAAAATGGGTTTCGAAAATGATGCCACTGTCGATATCGCCATATCCGTCTCTGAGGCGGTGAACAACGCCATCGTCCATGGCAACAAACAAGATGAGAGAAAAAAGGTGACCATTCTCGTCGATACCAGCCCAAGACAGATAACCGTGCGCGTTCGCGACGAGGGAGAGAGCTTCTGCGTGGAAGACGTGTGCGACCCTCTGGATCCAGAGAACCTGATGAAATGTAACGGGAGGGGCATCCTTATTCTGCGTTCTCTCATGGATAAGGTGACCTTTAACCTCGCCCCCGGCGGAGGCACCGAAGTGAAGATGATCAAACGACTAAGGGATAAAGATGTGAGGAGAAGAAAGTAGCTCACAGATGTTCACCGATCGATAATGAGAAAGACTCTAATCTTTATCAATTATAACATCGTAATTATTATATTTCTGCTCCTGGTCGCCGAATTAGCAGTTCGCATCTTCGTGCCTCACATAAAAACTCAAGGAACAACGAAAGGCCTATTTGTCGATAGTTTATATTACGCCTCTCATGGACTCAAACCTCTTAGCGCAGGCAAATCAAACGATGCCAGTGTACGAGTAGATAAATACGGTTTTAGAGAATATAGCGTTAGCATTGATACCTCCAAAGGAAGCTGGCTTTTTCTTGGGGACTCTGTCACCTTCGGGATCGGCGTTGAGGCCGACTCTACCTTCGCCGGAATTGCTCAAAGGAGAACAAACTCAACAAACATTTTAAATCCTTCTGCTAGTGGTTACAGCATAGATAATTATTATGACGTTTTTAAGTATTTTGTGTTGGAAAATAAATATGATTTGAAAATTACACGAGTATCAATCTTCTGGTGTTTGAACGACATATATTTAAATATGCCCGATTTTAAAATGCCCGGTGGTAAGATAAGACATCTCTTCTCCGATATCCTATTGTTCATGCGAATTCACAGTAAACTTTATTATTTCGCCAAGACCCTTTTGTTTGACCGTTCAAAAAGCTATTTTCTCTTCGATAAGTCCTTTTACCACAAGAACAATGCAGAATTTCAACACGCCATCAAAAGGATAGTTGATGTATATGATCTATGCTCCGAGCGCGAAATCCCCTTCGACTTGGTTCTGCTACCCTATGAATATCAGCTCAGGAAAGGTGATTTCGCGCCACAAAACCTTATGATAAAATCTCTCAAGGATAGACATATTGTTCCTCTCAATCCTTTTGCTGAGTTGTCTTCCAGAAATTGCCATTCGAAATCCTATTATCTATATGGTGACGGCGTTCATTTTTCAAAATACGGCCACAAATACATCGCTGAATTCTTGTCGGATCATTAACGAATGACTTAAAAACTTAGAAGCTAACTTTAGCATAGCTCTGACAAATACCTCCTTTTGGGGCTTACCAACAACTATATCTAAATTGTTCGCTAAGCATTCTTTCCTCCTCTGCCAGCAATACGAAGCGAGTAGGAAGAAAATTTAAATCCCGATGAGAGCAAACCTATACATAGCAGCCTTTTATATGGCGGTGGGGGTAGCCCTTTATCTTCTAGGCCTGGTTATCCTCCGGGAAAACCCCCGACAAAGAATAAACCGGGTTACCAGCACTATGTTGTTCTTCGGCGGACTGGGTCCCCTTTTGGGCGCCTTCGGTACCTTGGTTCAATACCTATACCCTGCCAGAGATGTTCTGGCAACAAGCTTTTACTTTAACTTCTTTTACTTGTGGGAGTTCTTCTTTCCCCAGCTGGTTTTCTTCTCCCTGATTTTTCCCCGGGAGCACAAGTTAATCCGCCGTCATCCCCGATTGTGGATCTGGATCTTTCTACCCCACCTCATCCACTTGTTTGTGGTCCTGGCCTTCTCCTCTCCCGACAAGCTCGCCTCCCTCTTGGCTCCCCGTCGCTTGGGCAGCCAACTGGGTCCCTTTGTGGAGGCGGTCATCGTGCTCCTTAAGATCGTGACCCTGTTCTTTTCCGGTATCTATCAAATTCACATCAAATTTTTCTCCTCTGTCAACCTGCTATACGTCGTCGCCGCCATTGTCCTCATGGGCCGGGGATATCGAGATCTGGAGGATCCTCTCCAGAAGAGAGGGGCCCGCCCAGTCCTCTGGGGAGTGGCCTGGGGCGTGGGATTGTATGCCGTGGCCATTCTGCTGCCTGTGCTCACCCCTCTAAGCGTTCCTCCTCAAGCTCGATCCTTTATGGTGGTCACCGCTCTGTTCGTCGGAACCGGCTCCATCTCTTGGGCCATCGTCAGGCACCAGTTCCTTGATCTGCGTACCATCGTCCGCCAGGGAATCGTCTACTCGGCGACCACCGGTTTGCTGCTAGGGGCATACCTGGTCGTCATCAGGCAATTGGATAACCTGGTGGCTCGAACCCTTGGTTTGAGAATCCCCTATCTGGAGATTGCCTTTGTGGCCATCGCCGTGATTTTCTTTCAGCCCATGCTGAGCCGTATGGAGGAACTCTCGGAGCGGATTTTTCGCCGTGATCCTTCGGATTATCGAAACCTCCTCCGGCGGCTGACCCATGACATCTCCTCTATCTTCGAGATTGAACAGCTCCAGGAAAAGATCACTGAGACCTTTCGGATCGCCTCCTTTACTGACAGGATGGTACTGCTACTGCGAGAAAGCAAAGAGGGGCAGCCTGCCAAGTACATCTCTCCGAAAAGTGTGCCTGGAGAAATCTGTTTCAACGAAAATGGTCCCACCATGAAACTGCTAGCCAGAGCCCGCGGGCCTACTTCTTTAAGGGAGATTGAAAGTCATCTGGACGCTGAAGATCGGGAAAAGCTGAGGCGATGGGGAGCCAAACTTCTCGTTCCCGTCGCCCATGGAGAACAACTGTTAGGTGTTCTCTGTCTGGGCAACAAGTTGGGTGCCAGACGCTATAATTTCGAGGACATGACTATGCTCTCGGTGCTGGCCGGACAAACAGCCATCGCTTTGGTGAACTCCCAATTGTACCAGGAGTCATTGGAAAAACGCCGCATCGAGGAGGAACTGGCCAGAGCGAGAGACATCCAGGAGTCTCTCCTGCCCAAGGTCTGTCCCAAGGGCGATAAGTTTCTCATCTCAGCCTTGAGCAAACCCAGCAGACAGGTGGGCGGCGATTATTTCGATTTCATCACCGGTCAGGACGGAAAGCTGGGAATAGCCATTGGAGACGTCTCCGGAAAAGGATTGCCCGCCGCTCTGCTGATGGCGGTGCTCCAGGCCAGCTTCAATGCCCAAGCAGAAAATCGCCTCTCCGTGTGTGAAACGGTGGCTCGCGTCAATGCTCACCTCACTCGAGTCACAGAGGCGGACAGGTTCGCCACCTTCTTCTATGGTGAGCTGGATCTGGATAACGGAAATTTCACTTACAGCAATGCAGGGCATAACTTCCCCATCTTGATCAGCGCTGATGGGCAGGTTAAGGAGTTGACCAGAGGCGGTCTGGTGTTGGGCGTTGTGGCCGATACTCACTATGAGGAGGAAACGCTACTTTTGCGGGCCGGAGATACCCTGTTTCTCTATACCGATGGGATCTCAGAGGCTCAGAATTTGACTGGCGAGGAGTTCGGCGAAGAGAGGCTGACCCGACTTCTTCTTGAACAACGCTGTCTGCCGCCTGATGGTCTCCTGAACCAGCTCTTTAATCAGATAAACGCCTTCGTCGGAGGCCAAGTTCAAATGGATGACATCACCGTGATGGTCTTGCAGCTGAGCTCATCTTTCTAATTTCGATAAAAGAGATGGATAAGAAGAAGATCAAAGTTCCGACTCCCAAGACACGCAAAACCTGGAAGATCAAGCCGGTCACCCGGATTAAACCCAGTGGTAAAATCTACCATCGCCGCCGCCAGAAGGATCAGGACCAAGAGATGCTTCAGAAAATCTCCGGGGGCAAAACCGCTGTTTCTGTGAAAGGCGGCGCCAAACTTCGCTTTTGTCCGAACTGCGGTGGCTCCTTGATGCACAAACAGGTGGATGGTAAAAGACGTTTGGTCTGCTCCCACTGCGGCTTTGTATTCTACCAGAACCCGGTTCCAGCGGTGGGTATGATCATCCCCCAGGAACAAAAGATCATCCTGGTGAGACGTGCCGAGGAGCCCTTTCAGGGCGATTGGTGCCTCCCCGCCGGTTTTCTGGAGCTCGACGAAACCCCTCAGGAATGTGCTGTAAGAGAAGCCAAGGAAGAAACCGGTCTGGATATCCGGGTGCGTGAGCTCTTCGGAGTATATCCAGGGCGGGACGATCCCCGGGCCCGGGTGGTGCTGATCATCTATCTGACGGAAATTGTTGGGGGTGCGCTCCAAGCCGGTGACGATGCCAGCGACGTGGCTTTATTCGGTCGGGACGCGCTGCCCCGCCACATAGCCTTTGCTTCCCACCGCCGCGCCATCGCAGAATATTTCGAAGGAGAAGATGACTAGAATACTTGGCCTTGATCCCGGCACGAAAAGGATCGGGGTGGCCATCAGCGATCCCACCGGAGCTGTGGCTCAGAGTCTCAATCACGTGAAAAGAGAAGAGGGCGAGAACTGGATCGATGAGATTGAGAACCTGGTGGAAGAATACCAAGTGAGAGAGGTGGTCGTTGGTTTCCCCCGGAATATGAACGGCAGCGAGGGACCAGCGGCCGCCGATGTCAGACACATGGTGCAAATTTTACAATCCAGGTTGAAAGTTCCCATCGAGATCTGGGATGAACGGCTGACCACCGTGGCCGCAGAGAGGATGTTTCATGAGACCGGGGTGAAGCAGAGGCGAGCTAAGAAGCATATGGATGGGGTGGCCGCAACATTGATATTGCAGGGATACCTGGATTATGTGGCTCAACGCGGAGGCACGAAAAGGGGCTGAGGCATTGTGAAATTAGACAGACATGACGGCTAAATGGCGTTGTCATCACATCGGTAAATCAAGAGGCGACACACTTGAAACTTACCCTAAAAGGCAGACGAATAACTGGAATTCCTGTTCTTGAATTGTATTCACAGACTGCTCACAAAAAGCGACCACTTGTGATTATGATGCACGGTCTGGCGGCTCGCAAGGAAAATGTGCTGCCATATGCTTATTATGTGGCGACGGAGGGATATCATACGATTCTCTTTGACGCGCATGACCACGGCGAACTAGAAACAGCCCAGTTTAAAAACTATTCAGATCCGGAAAAAATGGCCCACATGTTCACAGTCATTTTCAAGTCGAGTAAAAATATCGACACGATAATAAGCGCTTTCGCCGACATCCGGTCTGTCGATAACCACAGCGTCGGGCTAATCGGCTTTTCCATGGGGGGAATGATCGTCTATGACTATATTTGTCGCCATCGATCCCCCAATGTAAGAGCTGCAGTCCCCATTATCGCCACACCTGAATGGGGGAAAACAGTGAGAAAAAACTTGGCTCGGGATTCTGTTTACGCAAAACATTTCAACGAAGAGAAGATCTCTCAAATAGAAAACAGGCAACCATGCCATTATCTCTCGACCTTGAAGGATTTTCCCTTGCTTATGCTAAACGGTGAATTAGATGAGATAATGCCCATTGACGACACAAAAGAGTTTTACCAACAAGCAAAACAACATTACACTAAAGAGGCCCTTATACAGCTCATTGAATACAGAGGCGTAGGTCATACCCCTACTTTTGAGATGGCCTTAGATGCTATCTCCTGGTTTAACAAGTATCTGTAACGACGTTTTGACTTTATCTTGCGGGCTCTATCGCATAATACGTAACCTATTCTTCAAAGGAGGTGGAAATGAATCAAGAAGCCAAACGCGTTGTACAGAATGTGCCTCCCCCTGAACCGGGGGTCATCACCAGTTACGGTCACGGGTGGCGACAGCTGTGGAAATTTATCCTGGAGCTGTTCGTCATCGGGCTGATCGCCTTCTTCATCGCTCTTCCCGGCGCTATTATGGGGCACGCTGCGGAGGAATTTCAATACGCTGGTGTGCTGGTGGGTCTTATGGCGATGGTTTATGGTATCCTGCTCACCAACCCCATAGAGTACGGCGTTTCCTTTGCTTTCCTCAAAGCCGCCAGGGGGGACAGGTTACAGATAAAAGACATGTTCGAGGTCTTTCAGAATTACTGGCACGCCGTCCTGGCGAATTTGCTGGTGGGTGTTATCATCGTCTTGGGAATTTTCGTGCTCATCGTGCCAGGTATCATATTGGCCTGCCGGCTGGCCTTCGTCTCTTACCTTGTGGTGGACCGCAAAATGGAGACCATCCCAGCGGTGAAAGAAAGCTGGCGGCTGACCAGAGGCCATGCCAACAAGGTTTTCCTGATGGCTTTGTTGGCAATTCCCATTGTTATCGCAGGGATCATCTGCCTTGTGGTGGGCATCATCCCGGCGGTCATGTGGATCCATTCAGCCTTCGCCTCCCTGTATTATGCGGTCAGCACGTCACAAGGGGGAGGGGAGCAGGGGCGTGCTGTTGCAGCGGAGCCGGATATGGGATAGGTCAAATTGAGCCTTTTAGAAAATGAAACAACATCAGCGACATCGCAGATCTCTTCGGTTAAAACATTTCAATTACTCTCAGAAAGGAGCATATTTCGTCACAATATGTACCAAAAATCATATGGCATCATTTGAAAAAATCCCCAAGCTTAAATATGTTATTTTGACACATTGGAATGAATTGGCGATACGATTTCCAGAAATAGAATTGGACGAGTTTGTTATTATGCCAAACCATATTCACGGGATTATCTTCATTCCTGCAAAAAATGTAGGGGCGATTCATGAATCGCCCCTACAATCCCGACGCGCCATGCTATTATCCAAGGCTATCGGCTATTTTAAAATGAATACAGCGAAACGAATCAACCAGATATTGAATCGAACAGGGCAATCTTTCTGGCAACGAAGTTACTATGATCATATCATTCGGAATGAATCCGAATTAAACAGGATCCGGGAATACATCCAGAATAATCCTCTCAAATGGCAACTTGATAGAGAAAACCCTGAATCAAAGAACTATAACATGGACCAAAGCGATTATTGGAAAGATATTTTTAGTAGGGGCGATTCATGAATCGCCCCTACAGAGGATCCCCGCAAAGTACCAACAGTTAAATTAGCATTATCGCTCATACAGTCTCGAACAATGAAAAATGTAAAAATCATACCCTCTTCAGCCGGTTCGGCAGCCCAAAAGCGAAATAAAATCTGGCTACGGGGTGGGACCTTTCAGCACTTCGCTCGCATCTTAGCTTACCTGCTGCTGATTCCCTTATACCTGCTAATTCTGGTCGTCGTTGCTTTGGGATACACCGGTCTCCGAGCGACCTCCTGGTTCAGAAATCAACTCTGGGCACGGAATCCTTATCGTGAACAGGCCATCCTCATCCTTGTCTCCCTGGCTATCCTGTTAGCCTTCACTTTTTACGGCCCCTTCTCCTTGAACCTAACCCGGGGACGCACTTCAGAAGTTGTTCTGGAACGGGGCCTGGGAGTTCGAGAGATAGCCGCCATATTGGCTCATGAGCGCATCATTCCCAGCGTCGGTCAGTTCTTATTCCTGTCCAAATTTCTGGGAGTGGAAAGCGAGCTCAAAGCGGGAAGATACTCCTTCGCACCGGGAACCAGACCTCTTGAAGTGCTGAACAGTCTGGTTCGGGGATACGTCAGCGCGCGGTTGGTCACCATTCCCGAGGGGCTAACCATTCGGCAAATGGCAGAGCTTCTAGAGAGAGAATCCGGCATAGATGCTGAGATTTTTGTCGGATTAGCCGTCGATCCCCAAGTGGCTCAAGAGAACGGTATCCAAGCCACAAGCCTGGAGGGATATCTTTTTCCAGATACGTACGACCTGCACTGGGGCATGCCCGCCCACGAGCTCATCGACATCATGATCTCGCGATTTCGCCAGATTTACGATACAGACCTGAACCGCCGGGCTGCAGAACTTGATATGACCAATCACCAGGTCATCACGCTGGCTTCTATGATCGAGGAGGAGGCCAGGATCGCTGAGGAGCGGCCCATCATTTCCGCGGTCTATCATAATCGCCTGAAAAAGAGGATGATGTTACAGTGCGACCCTACCGTAATATACGCCCTTGGGGGAAAGACAACACCCCTGACCCGCAAGGACCTGGAGGTGGAATCTCCCTACAATACCTATCGTCACTACGGCCTTCCCCCAGGACCCATCAGCAGCCCGGGTAAAGCCTCTATTGTAGCTGCGTTATACCCAATCGACGTGGACTATCTCTATTTCGTAGCTCGCGGGGACGGGAGCCATCAGTTCTCCCGAACAAGCCGGGAGCATATCAACGCCATCCGTCGCATCAAAAAGAATCTGGGAGGCTAGTGAGCTCAGATTCCCTTTTAAGGAAAGGAAAATGGCCGAGCTGGCCAAGGTAAAAATCCTAGAGGGGTTAAATCCCCAGCAGCAGAGGGCCGTGAAACACAACCGCGGCCCTCTGCTCATCGTGGCCGGTGCCGGCACGGGCAAGACCAAAGTCATCGTCCATCGCATCGCCTACCTCATCGCGGCCAAGAGAGCCCGGCCCGAGGAGATCGTGGCCCTCACCTTCACCGATAAGGCTTCCGCGGAGATGGAGGAGAGGGTGGACCTGCTAGTGCCCTACGGCTTCGTCAACGTCTGGATCAGCACCTTCCATGCCTTCGGCGATCGAATCATCCGGGAGCACGCTCTTGAGCTGGGGTTGAGCCCCGATTTTCGGGTAATGTCTCAACCGGAGCAGGTTGTCTTCTTCCGGGAGCACCTTTTCGACTTCCCCCTGTCCTATTATCGTCCCCTGGGCAATCCCACCAAGTTCGTCTCTGCCATGATCAACCTGATCTCCCGAGCCAAGGACGAGGATGTCAGCCCCCAGGAGTACCTTAAATATGCCGCTGGACTCGGGAATCGAGCCGCCAAGAATCCTGATGATGAGGCTCTCGTGGAGCTGGCCATTCAGCAGGGCGAGATCGCCGAGACATATCAGAAGTATCAGGAGCTTTTAGCACGAGAGGACAAAGTGGACTTCGGGGATCAGGTCAACCTGACCCTGAAGCTGTTTCGGGAGCACCCCCTGGTTCTGAAGCGCTATCAGGATAAGTTCCGTTACATCTTGGTAGATGAGTTCCAGGATACTAACTACGCCCAGTTCCAGCTTCTGCAACTTCTGGCCTCCGGCCATCGGAACATCACCGTGGTGGGCGACGACGACCAGTCCATCTACAAATTCCGTGGGGCGGCCATCAGCAACATCCTGGGCTTCATGGACGTTTTCCCCAAAGCCAAGCAGGTGGTCCTGACCAAGAACTACCGCTCCCACCAGGCCATTCTGGACACCGCCCGCAGGCTCATACTGTTTAATAATCCCGAGCGCCTGGAAGTGAAGAACGACATCGACAAGCGTTTGAAGGCCTTGTCCTCAAAAGGCATACCTCCCCAACACCTCCATTTCGACACCGTCACCAGTCAGAGCGAATGGGTGGCCAGGACCATCGCCGAGAAGAAGTCACGGGGTGAGTGCGATTTTGGCGACTTCGCCATCCTGGTGCGGGCCAACGCCGATGCCGATCCTTTTCTTCGAAGCCTAAACATGCAAGGCATTCCCTATCGCTTCTCCGGCAGCCGCGGTCTGTATAGCCGGGAGGAAATTCGCTTTCTGACGGCCTTCCTCCGATCTCTAGCCAACTTTGACGATTCTGTCAGCCTCTACCACCTAGCGTCTTCCCCTGAGGTCTATGCTGTCAGCATAGCCGATCTAACTCGCTGTATGAATTTGGCCAAGCGACGTAACATCACCCTTCACGATTTATTCCTCCATCTGGAAGATTTCTCCGAGCTCAAAGAGCTCTCCAACGAGGGCCGAGCCACTATCCGGGTGTTGATGAATGATCTCGAGAGATACCTAAAGTTGTCCCGGAGTCAGCCTTCTGGGGTGGTTCTATATCGGTTTTTAACGGATAAAAAGTACCTCTACCGGCTCACCCACGATGGAACCCCGGGGGCTGATCAAAAGATCAAGAATATCGCCCGCTTCTTCGAGATGGTCCGCGGCTTTGCCCATCTGGCCCAGATGGACAGGATTCCCCAGTTCGTGGAGCATCTCGATCTTCTCCTAGAAGCCGGAGACGATCCCGCCACAGCTGAGGCCGACTTGGATATCGATGCCGTCAATGTCCTCACGGTTCACAAGGCCAAGGGATTGGAGTATCCCGTGGTCTTCATGGTCAGCCTGGTGCAGAATAAGTTTCCGCCCATCAACCGTCGTGATCTCATCGAGCTGCCTAACACGCTGGTCAAGGAAATCATCCCACACGGTGATGTGCACCTGCAGGAGGAACGGCGGCTGTTCTATGTGGGCATGACCCGCGCCCAGAGAGAGCTCTATCTGACCAGCGCCCTTGATTACGGCGGCATGCGGACTCGCAAGGTCAGCCAGTTCGTCCTAGAGGCCACGGACAAGCCCCGATCCGATGACCAGTATGTGAAGACCTCCCCTGAGGAGGCCATCCGCCAGAACGCCCCCGTTCCCGAGACCACATCCGTAACTCCCCGGACCATCCCCGAGGATGAGGTTCTCAATCTGAGCCCCTACCAAGTGGACGACTACCTCACCTGCCCCCTGCGCTACAAGTATGTCCACATCCTCAGGGTGCCCCTTTTACCTCACCACTCCATCGTCTACGGTCAAGCGCTGCACCAGGCCGTGCAGGCCTATTTTCAACAGAAAATCGCCGGCAAGAAAATGGATCTGAAGGAGGTCCTCGATATCTTCCGCCGAGCCTGGATCAGCGAGGGCTTCCTGTCCCGGGAGCATGAGGAGAAGCGCCTGCAGTCCGGTGAGGAAGCCCTGAAGCGGTTCTACGAGGAGCAGGAGCAAAGCAGCGTTGTGCCGATTGCGGTGGAGGAGGAGTTCAGCTTTCTGCAGGGCAACAATAGAGTGCAAGGGCGCTGGGATCGGGTGGATCAGCGGGATGGTGGAGCGACCATCGTGGACTTCAAGTCCTCAGAAATCCGCGATCACAAGGCCGCCGACAAGCGGGTCAAGGACAGCCTGCAGCTGGCCATTTACGCTCTGGCCTATCAACAGACCAAGGGCATCACGCCCCAGTCGGTGGAGCTGCACTTTCTGGAGTCGGGACTGGTGGGCTCGGCCCGGGTCACTGAGAAGATGTTGGGCAAAACGGTCGATCAGATAGATAAGGCTGCACAGGGTATCCGCTCCCGAGATTACAGCCCGAAGCCGAGTTGGAGGGCTTGTCGCTATTGTGCCTATTCGGAGATTTGTCCTAGTACG